>OCZU010000002.1_pt1 | contig 277040 bp, 238 predicted proteins | sample 1539001 | NCBI WGS metagenome assembly OCZU01 (sample SAMEA3539306, study PRJEB22396) | soil metagenome | biome: tundra; feature: field; material: soil | place: USA | collected 2010-05 | depth 0.15 m | reverse complement strand
TCGGCCAGTTCCTGGTCGCTCATCGAGGGCAGCGAGATCTTTTTCACGATCACCGAGTGCCCGCTCACCGCGGTGGCCACGGCCTTGGTTTTGATCTGGTTGTCGAGGAACAGCTTGGAGATCGCGCTCGAAACTGTGCCCGAGTCCACGATCATCGAATCGACCACGATGTCGGAAGACAGCGGCTCCAGACCGAGGTGTGCGACTTCAATCTGCCCACCCTTTCTCTTCAACTCGACTGCCTTAATGCTTGAAGAGCCTACATCCAGGCCAACAATGGACTTCGATCCCAATCCAAACATGTGCCCACCTTTACTGTGACCCGGCAGCTTTCATCGCCGCCTTGGGTTTGCGTTTCGCCTGCGGTTCCATCTGGCTCGACTTCTCTTCCATCCACTGGTCCAGCCGCGATTTCTTGAAACGCCAGCGGTTGCCCAGCTTGAATGCGGGAATCTTTTGCTCGCCTACGTACTTGTAAAGCGTGTCCGGACTCACGCCCAGATATTGCGACGCCTGGCGAATGTTCATTACTTCTCGCGAGTCGGCCATAGTTCCTTTTGCCTTTTCCGCCACGTCCATTTCCCGTTCCGGTTTCCTTGGCCCGCGGGCTCCGTTTTGGTTGACTGCCTTGCCCACAACCGCTTGTCCGGGGGCTTTCGGTGTTCCGAGCATATCTCAACCCCTAAAAACCCCGCCTCGAAGCGAATCTCCGCGTTTCATAGGGTTTTTTGCCCGTTTCTTGGAATTGGCAAACGAGACGGCCAGGGGCAATCCTATATCTTGTGGTTTCTTATAAATGGTGCACTGCCTGAAGTAGTCCTTGTGCAGCAGGAACCCGGTCACTCGCAGACCGGTAACTGAAGTACTAGGCACGGTACGGAGGTACTATGTCGCTCGCCCAACTTGCGGTATATGCAGGGTTTAACCCCCGCAAACTCTCAGTCCCCACGGGTTACTGCACGTCGGAGACTTTGCCGTTCAGAAATGTCAGCTTGACGTCTTTGTAGACGTAAATCTGCTTGCTGCCCAAGTTAAATATTTTCTCCGGCTTGCCCAATGCCGCCTGCACCTGATCGGTGGTCATTCCCAATTGAATGGTCTGCGGCTCGGCCTGCTGTTGTTCCGGCTGCGCGGGTTGCTGCTGGCCTGCCTGTTGTTGCTGACTCGCGTCGCCGCTCTGGCCCTGTTGATCATCACTGCTGATGGAGAACACCTGCCCGATCGCGTCCTCAACTTCTCCTACGTTGGCTTTCTCCAGATACCCTTTGGCAAACTGGAATACGACTTCACCCTTCATCGAGGTTGGCGGATTCACTCCGTTGCACGAGTCGCAGGCCACGACCGTAAAGGAGATCTTCCCTTTGTCCAGACTGACCTCGATCCTTGTCGGATAAACCTTATCTCCTTTCTGAAAATACTTGGAGACAGACTTCACCATAGCCGCGCACATTCCGGCTGAAGGGTGCAAGTTGTTGTCCTGAAATTTCGCTGGACACAGTGCCATCGCTCTCCAGGGAACGCTGAGGACTCCACCCTTTTGAACGGCCAGGAGAGTGCCGGGGTCTACCACGGCAACACCGCCAGAATCCGACCCCATCTTCACCAGTTTGTACTGAGCGCTGAGTTGTTCTTGCAGAGTTACAGGGCCTTGCGCACTAACGACCGAGGCCCCAAAGGTCGTAAGAACCGCGACAGTAACAAAAAGACAATGTCGGGCGTGACCCATCAAATTCTCCTGATTGTGGCGGCGGGTACTTGAGTCTTGCCCCGCGATGGCAGTCTCCTTGCACAGCGCACCTCGAGCCCGCTCTACTGCACGTCTACGACTTTGCCGTTCACAAACGTTACCTTCAGATCTTTATAGATATAGAGCTGTTTTGGGCCAAGATTGACGATCTTGTCCGGTTTGCCAAGAGCGGCCTGCACTTGATCGGTGGTCTGCCCTTTCTCAATGGTCTGCGGTTCGGCCTGCTGCTCGGGCTGTTGCGCGGCCTGCTGATCCTGTCCTTGTCCTCCCTGTCCTGCTTGGCCTCCCTGCTGCCCGCCCTGATCCTGCTGGGTGTCTTCGCTGATAGAGAGGAGTTGCCCGATCGTGTCCTCAACGTCGCCCGCACTGGCTTTGGCCAGAGCTGCCTTGGGAAACTGAAAAATCACTTGCGCCTTGTTATACGTCGGCGGATCCGTTTTATTGCACGTGTCGCATGCCACGATGCCCATTGTCACCGTGTCCTTGTCCAAGTTGACGTCAATCTTGGTCGGGTATACTTTGTCGCCCTTCGCAAACAATTTCGTCGTCTGCCCCTGCGACTGCGTCTGCGAAAAATGTCCCAATAGCGCCTTTTTCGATTGCACCATTAGGCCGCTGGGAGTGCGCACAGTGCCACCCTCATATTTAGTTGCGAGAACGTTTTTGTCGGAATATGGCACACCGAGAATCCCGCCCTTTTGAATGGCGAGCAGTGTACCCTCCTCGATCACCGAATAACCACCTGTATCCGACCCCATCTTCACCGGTTTGTACTGAGCGGCGAGCTGCTCCTGCAGAGAAACGGCTTGCGCGTCGGCGCGCGACAACGAGATGACGGTGATACAAACGATGGCGACGATCGCCGGAATTATCCTATCTAACTTCTGCCACATGGCTCGAATTCTCCTCTCAAGATCTGCCCAGGTCCGCCGGATCGCACGGGGTTGTTACCGAATCCTGACCCGCGGATTCTGACCGAAATCAAAACACGGAGCGTCGCCCATTAGGCGACGCCCGTCTCGCATTTTGCAGAAACGCTTTGCCTGGGCAAGGCCTCAGTTACTGCGAGCCGCCGCCCGATGAGCCAGCCTCTTGTTTGACTTCCGACTCGGTCTTGTCGGCATCCGCGTCTTGATCCTCAAGAGTCTTGGCGGCAGTCTTATCCGGGGGCGGAGGCGGAACATCGGAGGCAACCGTGGACGTGTCCGGCGCCTTCGGTAAACCGGCGGTGCCCTGTTTGGAAGCCAGCGTCTTCATGCCTTCGTCAATCTGCTCCTGGAAGTGGTTCTGCATTTCCTGCAAGTCGTCCACCGAAACTGCAACGGTTTTGCCCGCGGCACAATCGGTCTTCTTGCTGCCGGCTATGCTCACATTCACTTTCTGGTCGTCATCGGGAGTGTCCGTGAGCCGGGTGATCACATCTCCCTGCGTCAGTGAGCATTCCTGACCATCGGCCACCACGGCGAGGTCGTCGGATACCACGAACGTGCGCCGCGCCGGATCAAGCGCGGGAGGCGCTTCGCCGCTGGCCGCTTGCGGCCCGCCGCCCGACGAGCCGCTCTTGCCAGCCTCGGCCTGTGACGCAGCGATTTGCGCCTTCACTTGCTCTGCAATCGCTTGCTTGACCTCCGGCGAGAGCGCTACCTGGCCACTCGGCGCGGCTGCCGGCCGCCCGGTGCTAGCTACCTGATCCTCGGATGGAGCGGCGTTGTTCGCTGCTCCTGCCGCTGCGGCATTGGCTTCCGCCTGAGCCGCGTAGGCCGCCTGTAGATTCGCTGAGATCAGATAGTCTGTGAGCCAGAATGCGGCCGAAGGATACACGGGATAAGGCGCGAAATAGCCCCCGTAGTACCCATACCACGGCGCTCCGCCCCATCCCCATCCGTAGTAAACCGGCGCTGGCCACGGGTTATACGCCCACCCGTAATACGCCGGATGGTAAAAGTACGGGTGATAGTAGCCGTAATAGGGATGCCCCTGCCAGTAATAGCCGCGATAGACCCCGGACCGGTAGCCTCCGTGGTAGTAGTACGTCCGGGAATAATAGGAACGTCCACCGCGCGTGACATAAGCACGCTGTACGTACCCTCCACGCCTTCCTGTGCTCACGATGCGCGCCCCGTTGCGCTCTCTCACAATCGTGCGGCCCCCGTGAAGGTTGTGCTCAATGTGCATGCCGTTCCGGTTGATGGAACGGATCTGTCCATTGGGACGGATGTGGGCTGATCCGCCGCCCCTCAGGGAAACCTGTCTGCCTGGAGCCGTGTGGCTGATGTTTGTGTGCCCGCCAGCCGTGGTTCCGCGTCCGCCAGTGATAGTCCCGTGCCCAGTGTTCGTTGTTCCATGTCCGGCGGTCGTGGTTCCGTGTCCAGCGGTCATTGTTCCATGTCCGGCGGTCGTGGTTCCGTGTCCGGCGGTCGTGGTTCCGTGCCCCGCGACTGCGGTTCCATGCCCCGCGACCGCAGTTCCATGCCCCGCGACTGCAGTCCCATGCCCCGCAGTCGTCGTATGGCTCATCGTGGTGGTATGGCTCGTCGTCGGATGCTGTGTATTTCCGCTCGAATGACTGGGCGCCGACGTATGGGCGGCGGGAGCACTCGCATGGGGCGCCGGCGCGGGCGCGTTTGGCTTGTGCTGGGCAAAGACTACAGCGGGAACCGCCAACAGGAATGCGAACAAAACATACTTCGGAAGGACACTTTCATTTATCGTGAAATTCATCACGAACTCCTAAACTCAAAGATTTCATCCGACTGCCTGGGCACAAACGTGCCAGGCAATAGATTGACGAGCTAGTTCCGATAGTTTTTCGGGCACCCAGTAGAAAAGACGGCAGGAAGTCGGTGAAGCGCATCGAAACGCTGGCATCCTGCGGCGGACACACGTTACCAAAACCGGGCTGGAGGCGCAATCGTTTTCTCGCATCCACTTCTCCCCTCGCGCCGCCCGGCTGCGATAATGTATTTCTTTGGACCGGAGGGATACTTTGCGCTATCTCGATCGCCTGCAGCCGCTTGCCCTTTTTCTAATGCGACTGGCCCTGGGCGCCATCATGGTCGCACATGGCTATCACAAGGTTTTTGGAGGGTTACACCACCATGCGCAGATGGTGGCCAGTCTCGGCCTGCCCGCATGGCTGGGCTATGTCTCCGCCTTCACCGAATTTTTCGGTGGGTTGCTGATCCTCGCAGGATTCTTCACCCGAGTTGCGGCGTTCGCCGTTCTCATCGATCTGTTTGTTGCCATCTGGAAAGTGCACTTGCACAACGGACTCATCGGAACTCCCGATCGTCCCGGATATGAGTTCGCCCTCGCGGCGGCTGCCTTGGCCTTCGCCCTGGTCTTTTTTGGCGGAGGTCCCATTGCCATTGACCACGTCCTGCGCGGCGGAGGGAGAGGTGCCTCCAAGCGCTTATGAATTGCATAGAAAGTTTAAGATTGGGCGCAACCGCAACTTATTCCGACTTGCGGGGTTTCACTCCGCTGTCGTTGCCCTCTCGGCGAGAGTTTCGGAATGGGAATCGATAGAAGCAAGCCTGACCCAATTGAATTCCGGCGCTGTTGAAATTATGATAAGCAAGTCACCCATGCGCTTGCATCCAAATGGTTTGGCGGTTGCATCTCACCGTCATCAACGATAATCACGGAGGTTCCTCTTGAGAAAGTTTGCCATTGTTGCGACTGTCTTCGCGTTTTTCGCCTTAGCTGATCTAGCTTCAGCTCAGCAGGGGGACGCCATGATCGGCTTCGGAACGGTCGTTTCGCCTGGGGCCCCAGCATGCGGCTCATCGTTTTCGGCCGTCTTCACGTGCCCCGAGAAGGGGGGCCTGTATACCAATATCAGCGCCGACGTGATCTTCCACAGGCGTATGGGCTTCGGCTTTGACGCAGCCTGGAAAACGACCCAGGGAGCCTACGGCGGAACCGGCGGCCAACCCTTCCGCCCGATTTTGTTTGACCTTAATGCCGTGTACCAGCCTAAATTGAGCAAGAAGGTCGGCGCGGACCTGATGGGCGGCATCGGCTGGCAGACCACTCGCTTCTACGGGTACGTGCCCACGAGCGGCTGTGTGTACTTTGGTGCCTGCTATCAGAGTTCCAACCACTTCCTGGTCGATCTAGGGGCAGGTCTCCGCTACTACGTCTGGGGGCACGTCTTCGTCCGCCCCGAGGTGCGCTACTACAAAATCTTCAACAATACTTCCGATTTTACCTCTGGAAACATTATCCGCGTAGGAGCGTCGATCGGGTACACGATCGGCCCAGACTAGGCTTTTTGTTTTGCGGGCGGTCGCGAGTTGGGTCCGGGGCAGCCAGTTCCGACCGCCAAAATTCTTTCTACCAGCCCGACCATTCGCGGCTGCCTCGCCGGGCACCACTAATCTGGCGGCCACATCCCAGAGTCTGAACGAACTGACAAGGGGGCTGTATTTGAGAAAGTTCGCGCTTATCCCATCCGCGTGTGCGGTTCTTCTGTTTGCCACACTCGCCCGTGCGCAGCAAACCGACGTTGCCGTTGGGGCTGGCATTCTTTTTTCTGCCAAGAACCCAACTGCTTCCGTGGGTTTCCTTCCTCCGCCGGAGAAGGGCGGGCTCTATCCGAGCTTCAGCATCATCCGGATTCGCAAGAACCGCTTCGGCTACGGCGGAGAATTTGCCTATAGCTACAAGCGACAAATCTATAACGGTTACCAGGAATATCGTCCCATTCTTGTCGATTTGAACGGGGTATTTGCCCCCCACGTGTTTAACAGAACCGACGCCGAACTCATGGCCGGGATCGGGGGACAAACCGTGCTTTTCTATAACCAATTCGGCTCTTGCACTTTTTCGTCAGGTTGCGCCACCCACCTTAATAGCAATCAGTTCCTGTTTCATCTTGGTGGCGGAGTCCGCTACACCGTGTGGAGACATTTCTTCGTGCGCCCCGAAGCTCACCTCTACCACATCGTGAACAACAGCAGTTTTCACTCCGATAACGTGCTTCGGGTCGGCGCTTCCGTCGGCTACACCTTTGGCCGCAGATAACACCCGGAGCCGCGGCGTAAAACTGACCTAGAAAAGAAGGCAGCGTCGACCCGACGCTGCCTATCTATTTTCCTGGGGCTATGGGATTACCTTTCCTGTTCGCAGATCTCAGCTTCGTGAATCGCCTGATCCAGATGCTCGATTGCCTTGACCCGATGGCCGTGGAAATCGTGGGCCGCGGTTTCGAGATGATGCTTGGCATTCCGCATCGCTTCGAGTGCTTCGGTGATGTGGGGATGAGGCTCCGGCGTGGCGGTTGCCGCCGGTGCGGCGGGAACCGCAGCCACTGCTGGAACAGGCGCCCCCGGGGCTTTTGGTCCGGCTGCCGCCGCCGTGAAGGCCAGCGTAAAGAGAAGTGTTGCCATGATGAGCAGAGTCAACAACCCGATCTTTTTCAAATGTTCCTCCTCGTCCGAATTCCGGCTCGGACGCAACCGGTGTAATTTCGACTGCAACAGACATCGCTCGCACTACGGCAAAGGGCCCGCGACACCCGCACAGTATAGACGCACCTGCGCGCGCCGACCTATGCAAAAGGTTACTCCCCAGATGCTCCAGTTAATTCGCGCGCCGGCTTCTCCACCACCAGAGCGCCGCCACCAGGAGCAAGAGAATCGCCACCGAGATATCGATCCGTTTTACATATCGCTGCAATCGCTCCCAATGCTGGCCGAACAAATAGCCGGCAATGGAAATCACTGTCACCCAAAGTCCGGCGCCAAGAAAGTTAAAGACTATGAACTTCCGCCAAGGCATCCGCAGGACTCCCGCCAAGGGCCCCGCGATGATCCGCATACCGAATACGAAGCGGGCAAAGAAGATTGTGACCGCGCCATATCGCGCGAACAGTCCCTCTCCGCGCTCTAGAGTCCTGTCCTGAATTCTGAAAAGAGCCTGGTAGCGCGTCAGCAGCGGTCGTCCGCCATAATAGCCAAGAGCAAAACCCAGGTTGTCGCCCAGCGTCGCCGCGATCGTCGCAACCACAATAATCCAGGGAAGCCGCAGATCGTGCTCGGAATAGGCCAGGAAACATGCGAGTAACAGAATCGTTTCACCCGGCACCGGCACGCCGGCATTCTCCGCGAGCAGAGCCGCGCCCACGGCCCAATATCCGTAATGCACCACCGCATTCCGCAACAGGTCGAGAATGGAGTGGGTCAAGATGCTCACGTGGGGACAGCCGTCTCGGCTGTCCAGCCTAGACTACGGCAATACTCTAGACCAAACCTGTCTGGCTCGTCAGAAAGTTGATCAGCTCCCGGTTGAACTCCTCCGGACACTCTTCGTAGGGCAAGTGCCCGACGCCCGGGAAGACAACCGTTTGGACATTCGCAAAATGCCGGGCCAACTGCTCCAGGGACGAAACGTACACCGCCGGATCTTTGCTTCCCCACATCAAGAGTGTCGGAATTGGCGCCAGCTTTGGCAACAGCTCCTCCAGTTCCCGCAGATCGGTCGTCCATGTTCGGACGATACTCAGCGCATGTTCGAAGAATCCAGGAGTCGCCAGAGGCGCCTTATAGCCTTCGAGGCTTTCGGGTGGAATGCTGTTGCGGTCGGCAAACAGGCGCCCGTGCAAGTAACGAAAGAGAACCGGCATGCGTCCGATCCCCGAACGAAACAACGTCGCGCCGAAACGGGTGGCGAAGAAAGGCGCCAGCCAACGCCCATGCGGAGAGTACGGATTGACTGGGCAGACCAGCACCAACCGGCGCAGCCGTGCCCTGCAGCCACCGGCGCTCATGCATTCCGCAGCCGCAGCCATCGCCACAGCCCCGCCCCGTGAAGTACCCAGCAAGTCGAACGACGAGAGTCCCAGGTTTTCAACAAACCTCAGAACGCGTCTAGCCGTCGCTCGCATCGAGTGATCCATCGCGCGAGGCCGGTCGGAGAACCCTGCCCCCAGCAGGTCGGGCGCGTACATGGTTGCGTAGGGCGCCAGCGCCGGCAGCGTGTATCGCCAGGAAAAAGAATAGGCCAGCATCCCGTGCAGCAAAATCAGCGGGGGGCCGGAACCCGCGCGCAGGTAGCGCATGCGGGCGCCATCGAAATCCATCCAGCACTCTTCCACCCCTTCGCTCAAGGGCGAAGCGCAGCGTGCCGAAATCTCCTGAACTTCATTCATTCAAAAACTTTCTCCCCTGCGGGACAACTCTTTCCTCCTCGCCGGAGTCTACTTAAGGGAACGCCTCTGTCGCTTCACTCTGGGGAGCTTCGGCTCCCCGTTTTTCGTGGAGGTCGGTGCCCGTTCTCCCTTCGGCGCATGTCCGGGATTCGCGCGTTGTGCGCAACCGAGCTGTACATTCCGCACACAGCATGAACATCCTGCTTGATCATGATAGCTTACTGATGTTGCCGGACTCGCCACTTGATGGCTCGAGTCGTTGGGCAAACATCGTTGTCGAGACAAAATTGATCGAAAAAGACTATGGTTGCAGACGCCAGTCAACCTCCATGTTGGGAGATATGCACACGTGTTGAATCGTAGGAGTTTTCTGAAAGTGGCGGGCACCGCAACCGCAGAGACGTTCCTCGGAGCAAAGGTATATGCACTGGCCGCGGTTCAGACTGAACCCGCGGCGCCGCTTGCAGCCAACGATCATCTTCAGATCGCGCTGATTGGCGCTGGTGGTCAGGGCCAGGGAGACACGAAGGTTGCGGTGCAGGTTCCGGGCGTGAAACTCGTCGCCGTGGCGGACTGTTATGACGGCCGGCTTGAGCACTGCAAGGAACTCTGGGGCAACGACATCTTTACGACGCGGGACTACAGAGAGATCCTGGCGCGGAAGGATATCGACGCCGTTATTATCGGCACGCCGGACCATTGGCACAAACAGGCCTCCGTCGATGCCATGAAGGCGGGTAAGGACGTGTATTGCGAGAAGCCCATGATCCATCTGTATGCCGATGGGCCGGAGATGATTGAGACCGCCCGCGCGACCAACCGCATCCTCCAGATCGGAAGCCAGCGCGTGAGCTCGATCATTTATGCCAAGGCGAAGGAACTGCTCGCTTCGGGGGCCATCGGCCAGCTCAACATGGTGACCGCGCATTGGGATCGCAATTCGTCGATCGGCGCGTGGAATTATACCGTTCCTCTGGATGCCTCGACCGAAACTTGTGATTGGCCGCGCTTCCTGGGAACCGCGCCCAAAATTCCCTTTAATGCGGAGCATTTTTTCCAGTGGCGCAAGTGGAAAGCCTATGGAAGCGGCGTGGCTGGCGACCTCTTCGTGCACCTGTTCAGCGGAACTCACTTCATTGCCGGGACAAATGGTCCCACGCGAGCCATGGCAACCGGAGGATTGCGCTTCTGGAAAGACGGGCGAGACGCTCCCGACGTAATGCTAGGTCTCTTTGACTATCGCGAGGGGTTCAACCTTAGCCTGCGCGTGAACTTCGTGGATGGAGGCGAGGAGAGCGAGGGGCTGATCTTCACCGGCTCGGAAGGCACGATGGAGATTGCCGGCAACACCGTCAGCATAGGCCGCACGCCACTGCAAAAGGAACCAGGCCACACGATTGGTACCTTCACGGAAGCGATGCAAAAGAGCATTCTTGAAAACTACCGGCAGAAGTATCCAGTCTCGCACCCATCGGGAGCACCGTCCGCCGGATACGAGAAATATGTCGCTCCTGAGGGCTACCGCGACAGCTATGACCACTTCAAGAATTTCTTTGCGGCAGTTCGCGCGCGGCAATCCGTCGTGGAAGATGCGGTGTTCGGCTTCCGCGCGGCAGGAGCCGCACTGCTCAGCAATCTCAGCCTCGATCGCGGCGCTGTGGTGAAGTGGGATCCCGATTCCATGAGACTCGCCTGATCCGTAGCCCGACCGAGAAGAATACAGAGCGTTCGAATTGTAGAAATTCATGGCAAACATTAAAGTCCCGTCTCTTGATTTGAAAATCCAGTATCAGGGCATCAAGCCGGAGATTGATGCGGCCATCGCCAGGGTTCTGGACAGTTGCCAATTCGTCCTGGGCTCCGAAGTGGCAGGCTTTGAACGGGAATTCGCCGCCTATTGCGGCGCGGATGAATGTATTGCCTTGAACTCAGGGACGAGCGCTCTGCATTTGGCCTTGCTGGCCGCGGGAGTCGGTCCTGGCGATGAAGTCGTCACAGTCCCGTTTACCTTTGTAGCCAGCGTTGCCGCAGTTCTCTATACCGGAGCGCGCCCGGTGCTGGTCGATATCGATCCCCGCTCGTTCACCATGGATCCTGCAGCGATCGAGGCGGCGATCACACCGCGCACCAAAGCGATCCTGCCCGTGCATCTCTATGGTCAACCCGCCGACATGGACCCAATCACGGAAGTAGCGCGGCGGCACGGCTTGGTTGTGATCGAAGATGCCGCGCAGGCGCACGGAGCGAAATACAAAGGCCGCCCCGTTGGCAGTATCGGGGATATCGCGTGCTTCAGTTTTTATCCCGGCAAGAATCTGGGGGCTTACGGTGAGGGCGGCGCGGTGACCACCAGCAACTCTGAGTATGCGGGCACCATTCGCATGCTGCGGGATTGGGGGCAGGACCGTAAGTATCATCACGTGCTGCGCGGATTTAATTACCGCATGGAGGCTTTCCAGGGCGCGATTCTGCGAGTCAAGCTGCGCCATCTCGAGCGCTGGAACGAGGCTCGGCGCGCAATCGTGGGCAAGTACAACCAGCTCCTGGCGGGCTCCAGCGTGGAACGGCCCACGGAGATGCCTTGGGCCCGGCACGTCTATCACCTCTACACGCTGCGGACGAATCATCGCGACACTCTGCAAAGGGCGCTGCAACAAAAAGGCATTCCGACGGGGATTCACTATCCGGTGCCGGTTCACCTCCAACCCGCCTACGCAAACCTGGGATATGGGCGGCTCTCTCTCCCGCAGTCTGAGAAAGCTGCAAATGAAGTCCTCTCTCTGCCACTGTATCCGGAAATGACGGACGATCAAATCCAGACGGTATCTCAGGCTTTGACCCTTGCGGCAGCACGGTCATAGAGAACTCTTGAGACAGGTCAATGTTCTCGTTTGGGGTCGGAGGATCCTCGGTCGGTCATTAGGTCTAAGCGAAAGAAAGGACGAAAGGCTTCTAGCATTCTCGTAGGCCGAAAAACGAGAAAGAGCTGACTCTGGCCATTGCAACGCCACGCCGAGAAGGACTTCAACTGTCGGAGCAACTTTTCTCCTTTCGACTTTTGAGAGCTGACCTTGACTGACACCCGATTGCGACGCAAGCTCCATGGTGAAGAGATCGGTCACGTTTTCCACTGCATAAAATACACAGAGTATGTTTGTTGCTTTCGTGTTTGGGCTAGCTTTGACCCGCGCCCGACTGCCGGGCTGTGGCGGAAAAGAGTACGACGCAGTTCCTTCCGTTCTTCTTGGCCGCATACATGCTGACATCGGCTTCGTGAAGAAGATCCGACACCGAGTGATCGCGGCCAGGGGAAGTTGCGGTGACTCCCACGCTGACGGTGGCGGAGGTTGTGCCAAAGGGAGTGAAAATCGGATCTTTCGCGACCAGGTCACGAATCTCATCGGCGCGGCGGCCGCCGGTGGTTAGCTCGCAGCCAGGTAGAATGATGAGGAACTCTTCGCCACCGTACCGTCCCACGACATCGTAGGGGCGCAAGTCCGACTTCAACCTGCGGGCCACTTCTCTCAAAACCTCGTCGCCTGCGGCGTGGCCGAGGGAATCGTTAATGCTCTTGAAGTGATCGATGTCGGCCATGATGACCGTGGCGGGCTTCCCTTCGCGCCCGCTGCGCGAAAACTCTCTCTCAATAGCTGCCAGTATTTCCGAACGGCTCAACAGGTTGGTCAGAAAATCGTGAGTGGCGGCGAAACGCAGAGATTGCTGAAGTTCCAGAATCCTCTTGCCAGCCATTATTCGGGCACGCAATTCCAAAGGATCTACGGGCTTGGCCAGATAGTCATCGGCACCGGCTTCCATGGCAAGCAGGAGATCCTGCTTCTGGTTCTTGGCTGTCAGCATCACGGTGTAGATGTAAGTTGCTCCGGGTCCATTTGTTCTGATGCGGCGGCATATGTCGATGCCGTCGAGACCGGGCAGCATCCAATCGAGCAGCGCCATGTTGGGAGGTTCGGGACCTTCCAGCAGCTTGACCGCTTCTGTGCCGCTTCCGACGGCGAAAAACTCGAGTCCCCAGTCGGTTAAGTAACCGCCAATCCGGTGTCGTTCGATGTAGGAATCTTCAACCAACAAGATCTTCATAACATCCCGCCCCGGATGTTGGCAGCTCTGTGCCAACTTCGCAAGATCACGAAACAAGAACAAAAGACCGTACACTTCTGGGTGGAGGGTCACAATCAAGCGACAGAAGAGACGGTCAGATGGTGTAAGCAAAGGACATTTTCGCGCCAACTTTAATTCATTCTGTACTGCCCGACCGGCGGCAAATCTGGGATGCCGCCCAGCCGGGACGGGAAAAGTTCGCTCAGCCGACCTAACAAATGCGCCCTCAACCTCTGCAACTTTCTCCAGCCATCAGTGCTTTTGAAAGCATGGGTAAGGCTTGTAGCCAAGCGGCTCGACGCCAGCCACGTACTTAAATTTATGCAGGCTATCCGCGCTGACGTCATGCAATACGTGACCGCACTAAGGGAAGAAAAATCCTTGATCCAAGGAGGCATTCCTTGTCTACGCATAGTTTCGGAGTTAAAGAGTAGGGATCTTCTCCAGGAAGCAGCAGTTTTCCCTGATCAGGTGCAGTGCGGGATTGGGCTCGACAAATTGGAAGCCATGGCGAAATGCGTTCCTGTTGCCGATCCTAGCTCGGACGTTCACACGTCCGATACGCAACTTGAGGTTCACTTCCACGACCTCCTCAAGCGGCAATTCAATAGGCAGCGTAGCCGAGAGTCCGCCTTCACTTATGTCGAGCGTTTGACCCGGAACAGGACCCATGGAGGGGGAATGAATCCTCACCTCAGCATCCAACCTAAACCTTAAATCTCGGCGATTCTCGCGCAGAGCATCCAGCCTTTGTGGGGCTGAGTGCGGCTTTTTATGGGCTTCTTCTGGTTGCACGGGCAACGCTGCCTTTCCTTCCGAGTACACCCCGTGAAGCATGGTACTGAAGAGTTTGGACTCCTCTAGGCACCATTTCGGTTTTGTTACGCAATCCGAACTAGCTAGGGGATCTGGCGAACGTCTCGTCCAGCCTACGACAGGTCTGGTGGTTGCTATTGAATCAACGTCTCAGCCGAGTGGCTTCTCATTGGCGTGACGTGGATGCCGGCGAACGTCGCGTCCGTTTTCTCACGCACCCCTTCCCGCGAAAGCGCGGCTGCTCCCAACTGCTGACAATCTGCGAAAAAAACTTGGGTGCGGTCGCCAGATAGATAGAGATAGTTACCCTCTGTATGTTGCTCGGCGTATAGCGCGGCGAGCCGCTCCCGGAGTTTCGCAAACGTGTTCGGATCGGCAAAGTCTCCGCGCTCGTATGACAGCCGCTTCCAGAACCACTCCAAGGCGCCCGCGGAGTCAGCTCCGACCGGCAGGAAACTCGTGACTTGGCTGCGAAAACCCTCCAGGCTCAAGTCGTCGACTGAAACGCCTAATGATTTAGCTGGTTCATGACAAATTGCTGCTGCGGTTTCTGGAGAAGGACGAATAGCCGATGGAACTTGTAACTTCAGTAATTAGCTCTTGCCCTTCTTTCCATGCGACGCTTACACCGCGCATGCAGAAATAAGCGGTGAAAAATGTTAGGTCAGGCACACCAGCCAATCACCGGTACCATTTTGGTCGCCGATGATCAAGCCGCAAATCGTGAGTTGTTAGAGGAACTCCTCACCGCACAGGGATGCACAGTGATTACTGTGCCCGACGGCGCAGCTGCGGTTGAAAAACTCACCCGAACTCAAGTCGACCTGGTGCTTCTGGATGTGATGATGCCTCACCTGAATGGGTTTGAGGTATGCGAGAAAATCAAGAACAACTCGGACACATATTTGATACCGGTGATCATGATTACGGCGCTTTCGGACAAGCAGGATCGGCTAGAAGGCATCAAGGTTGGAGCAGATGACTTTTTGAGCCGTCCTGTGGACCGAACTGAACTGCTCGCTCGCGTAAGATCCCTTTTAAAGCTTAAGCAGCGCACGGACGAACTGGAGAGGGCCGAGTCAGTCCTGTTCTCGCTGGCGCGGAGCATTGAAGGCAAAGATCCTTACACGCATGGTCATTGTGAACGCCTGTCAGAGTACTCGGCTCGTCTGGGAGAGCAACTCGGGCTCGCGGAGGATCAAATTACCGCGCTGCGTCGAGCCGGAGTCGTACACGACGTGGGAAAGATTGCCGTCCCAGATGCAATTCTGCTGAAGCCTGGTCGTTTGACCGAAGAAGAGTGGAAAGTCATCCGAGAGCACCCCGTCGTGGGTGAGCGCATTTGTGCGCCGCTAAAGTCGTTCCGCCTCGTGCTCCCGATCATTCGGCACCATCACGAGAAACTCGACGGATCTGGGTACCCTGATGGACTTCGAGGCGATGCGATTCCTGTTACCGCGCGCGTGCTGCAAATTGTGGATGTTTACGATGCTCTGACCACCGACAGGCCCTATAAGAAGGCTTTTTCCATCACCGATGCACTTCAGACCATGACGCAAGAGGTGGCCAAGGGGTGGTGGGATCCGCACATCTTTGACCAGTTCGCGCGGCTGGCTAGGAGCGGCACCGCAGACTTCTTATCGAGAGGCGCAGCAGCCGGCCAGTAGGAACTCCTGATGAAACCTTCCCGGGCGATGAGGATAATCCCGTGACAGTGCGCACAAAGGTTGGGAAATGGCTAGCAAGAAGCCGGTGGCGACTTTACCCGGTGTTTCTGTTGTTAATGGTCCTGCCCATCGCGTTTTTCGCCGTCTACGTGGGCCGAGTATTAAGACACCAAACCGAAACGCAGGCAGTTACGGAAAGCGCCCAAATTGCTCGTGTCTCGACGGCTCTGGCTGCAGACCACTTCCGCCAGAGCATTTCGTTTCTACAGTCGATTGCCGCCCGCCCGACACTTCGCGAAGCTTGGGGGGTACGAGATCTCCATGCAGTCGGGCGTGAGTTGGAGCAGGCGAGTGCCTTACGGCCTGACTTCGCGTTTGTCAGCGTGTACAACCTCAATGGCACGATGCGGGCAGTTTACCCACCTGGGCCAACCTTGCTCCATCAGAATTTCGCCTACCGCGACTGGTACAAGGGTGCCGCTCGTGAATGGAAACCCTACATTTCAGAGGTATATCAAACCGCCGTTGCCCCTCACCAACTGGTGGTGGCTGTTGCGGTCCCAATAATGGACGATGCCGGCAAGCCGGTAGGCATTCTCATGGCTCCGATGGCGCTCGATACCATGAGCCGAGAGTTGGTGCAAACCAAGCTTGAAGGAGCATGGACCATCTCGCTGGTAGATCAGCATGGGCATTTGTCGGCTCGCCCAAACATTGGCTCCTATTCGCCGGCTGTCGATCTCAGTGGGTACGAGCCAGTCCAGCAAATACTCGCGGGCAACGCCGGCCACGGGGCGTTTGTGCGAGACGGAAGTACATTCTTTGCCAGGTATGAACCGTTGCCTCTTTACGGCTGGGGAATTCTGGTGGAACAACCGGCGGCTGTCTTACAACAACGTGTTTGGGCCATAGAGCGGCGAGTGTGGCTTCTTGGGGTAGTGTTTATCTTTGTCGGTTTCGGAGTAAGCACTCTGATGGGGTCCCTCTATTCCGAACTGGAAACCGGCAATCGCTTTATCAACCTGTCGGTCGACATGTTTTGCATCGCCGGTTTCGACGGATTTTTCAAGAACCTGAACCCGTCATGGGAGAAGGCACTTGGCTTTACTACGGAAGAACTCATGGCAAAGCCCTACTTGGGGTTCATCCATCCGGAGGATCGCCAGGCGACAGTTGCCGAGGCGGATCACCTCAAGAACCGAGAAGTCACTTTTGAATTTGAAAACCGTTATTTATGCAAGGACGGTTCCTACAAATGGCTCCTGTGGAACGCGGTTTCCGCGCCTCAGCAAGAAGTTATCTATGCCGTTGCACGGGATATTACGGAGCGAAAGCGCTCCGAAGAAGAGCTCCGCGAGAGCGAAGACCGGTATCGAAAGCTATTTGAACTAAATCCACATCCGGTCTGGGTTTACGACCGAACCACGCTGGGCTTCCTGGCGGTGAACAAGGCCGCGGTTCAAGAATACGGATATTCACAAGAAGAGTTTTTGGCGATGACGATCGGCGACATCCGACCGCAGGAAGATCCTCCTGCGCTCCTAAAGAGCGTCGCCGCGGTCCGCGACGCAAAGCAAAAGGCTGGTGTCTGGCGACATCGCAAGAAGGATGGACGGATCATCGACGTTGAGATCACATCTTATTCATTCAGTTTTGCCGACAGAGAAGCCGATTTTGTTATCGCAGTCGACATCAGCGACAGGAAACGCAACGAAGAGGAAAGACAGAAATTCACGGTGAGCCTGAAGACGGCGAACCGAGAGCTTGAGCTCCGCAATCGCGAGGTCGAACGCGCAACCCAACTAAAGAGCAGGTTCCTCGCCAGCATGAGCCACGAATTGCGGACTCCGTTGAATGCAATCGTGGGTTTTTCAGACCTCTTGGCAGAGGAAACTCCGGGTACACTGAACGCCAAGCAGAAGCGATTTGTTGATCACATCAAACAAGGCTCAACTCACCTGCTGCAGTTGATCAATGACATTCTGGATCTCTCCAAGATCGAGGCTGGACAACTGGAGCTGCACAACGAGGAGTTCCTTGTGAAGGATGCTTTACCGGAAGTACTCTCCATCATTGATCCGCTGGCAATGGCCAAGAACATTCAGGTTGAACAGAAGGTGGAGAACAAATCTCTCGTTAAGGCAGATCGCGTACGCTTTAAGCAGATCCTGTACAACCTGCTCAGCAACGCGATCAAATTCACGCCCAAGGGCGGCCGGGTCTGCATCGCGTGCGTTGACGACTGGGACTTTGTCCGCGTGTCGGTAACGGATACGGGGATAGGCATCCAGCCTGAAGATCAGAAGGTCGTCTTCGAAGAATTCCGACAAGTCGAGGGAAGTGCTGAGGGCACCCATCAGGGCACAGGATTGGGGCTTGCCATCACGAAACGGCTGGTCGAGCAACAAGGAGGCCGGATTTCGGTGGAAAGCGAGTTGGGAAAAGGCAGCCGGTTCACCTTTACTCTTATCGCCGCAGACCCGACTTCCGAGGTGTACCCGGTTGGAGAACCAGCAAAAGCCTCTGTCATGACGGCTTCAGGTCGGCTTACTCCACTGGTGCTGATTGTGGATGACGAAGTTTCGGCCCGCGAGCTTCTGGCCAGCTATCTTGAGCCAGAATACCAGGTGGCGATGGCCGCGTCCGGAGCCCAAGCTCGTACCATGGCTCAACAACTGCGGCCGGACGCCATCACCCTTGATGTGTTGATGCCTGGGAGTAACGGCTTCGAAACTTTGGCAGCGCTACGAAAAAACCCGGAGACGGTGAATATCCCGGTCATCATCCTCTCTATCGTGGATGAAAAGCAGTTGGGTTTCGCCTTGGGTGCCGCCGACTATCTCATCAAGCCCGTTCGCAAACCCGCGCTGCTGGAAACGATTCGCAGGCATGTGTCGTCGCCTGCCGACGACGATTCGTCCATCCTGCTGGTGGACGATGACCCCAAAGCTCTGGAACTGCTGGAGGAGACCCTGCGGTCCGCCGGATACGAGACTCAGGGTGTGCGCAGCGGTACACGAGCCTTGGAGGTACTCGCTAACAAAGCTGTGGGCGCAATCCTGCTTGATCTGCTGATGCCGGGTATGGACGGCTTTCAAGTCATTCGCCATGTCCGACAGGAGCCGGCCTTAAAGGAATTACCGATTCTCGTCATGACAGCCAAGAACCTGAGCCCGGATGAGATTGTGCTTCTAAACCGGGAAACGCAAGGACTCCTACAAAAGGACGGCTCCTGGAAGCAGCAACTAATTGCCGAAGTTGGCAGAGTCGTTCAGGGCTGCAAGCGGGCAAAATCTGCGGGGCAGCCATGACCAAAGTCCTCATTGCCGAAGACAATGCCGTTAACCGTGAACTGCTCCGCGAGTTGCTTGAGATGCGTGGATACACAGTGGTGGAAGCGTGTGACGGCGAAGAAGCGCTTCGCATGATTGAACAGACTCAACCGGACCTCCTGCTGCTTGACATCGGCATGCCGGTGCTGGACGGATTTGCGGTCGTACGTAAAATCCGCCAGAATCCTCGCCTGGCTCCACTGCCGGTAGTGGCGGTTACTGCGTATGCGATGCAGGGCGACCGGGAAAAGATCTTGAACTCAAAGTTTGATGGCTACCTGTCGAAACCAGTTAATTCGCGATCACTTTCTGAAGAGCTCGACCGCCTGCTGAGCAAACCAGCAGGTCACGACGTATCTCAGAATCAGGCGTCTGGAAGTCAGCCGAGCGGCAAGGCACGGGCAGCGCGCGAAGGCTAGAAGGAGAACCACCGTCCTCTAGTCTCTTTCGACTTCGGTTATGTACTTTCGGATCGACTGCTGGGCTGGTGTACCAAGGGTCGTGAACTGGATCCCTTGGCGCTTCTCATCTGCCCAGGCCACTGTACCGATTGCGTCGATGGACACGCCGGAAGCGGGTAACCGGAATGACAATCGCACGGTATCCTTGGATTGCAAGTCACTAGCTTCCACCTGCATTCCGCCTTGGCTGAGGTTCCAGGTCATCCCGCGTATGGTTCGAGACCCCACAGTGCAAATCACCTCTGTTTGTAGTGGAACGCGAGTGTATTTGCGTCGATTCTCCAACATCCCACCACTCACAGTCCGGAACAGGATACTTAGCTTTTGTCGGTCTACAGGCTTCTGAAGAAAAAAAGTTGCTCCAATGGCAAATGCTTCTTGCATGGTTTTTCTTTCATTCCGCCCGGTCACGATGATAATTGGGGTAGATTTATTCCAGGACGACTTGCGAATGAGGCGGGCAAGGTCGAAGCCATTCAGGTTGGGCATTTCCAGGTCCAGAAAAATTCCGTCAAACTTCTCCTGATTGACGATGCCGACCGCTTTCTCGCTGTCGCTGACCGGACGCACCTCCGCTTTCAAAGACGTGAAAACCTCGGCCATTAATTCCAGGCTTGCGAGGTCATCTTCCACGACAAGAAGTTTCAGCGGTATCATGCGTCGATCCTCTTCTAAAGACCTAGCGACCAATTCTCACTCAACCATCATACGTCGCACGTCAAAGTCACCGTCAGTCCCGGTTAGGACTGGCGAACAATCGCTGATAACAGCACTAACCATTGACAGTGGATCGCGGCCCTGTTCTGCGCCACGCAGGCAAAAGCGCACCTAGAATGCAAACCAATTCTCCAGCCAATTTGTTGTAGTATCGTGATTAGAAGGTATCCGCCCAATAGTTATGGCATGTCTGTGATTCGCCGTCGCACGTGCATTCTCTATGCCTGAGAGAAAGGACAGAGCCAACGAGAAAAACGCAGTCGAGAACCCCCGCGCCACGAAAAAGCCCTATCAAGAACCTGCATTCCGGCATGAGAGGGTTTTCGAGACTATGGCTTTGTCGTGCGGCAAAGTCCAAGCCACCCAGTTTAGTTGCCATTTCAACCGGCATAGTTCGTAGTTTGCTGCCATCGATGCCATCCGCACTGGAAGCTCGCGAGGATCCTAAGCTTGGTCTGGCGGTCGAAATGCTTCGCTGCCACGGCACCGTTCGGCTGAAGGCATGGGGAACGAGCATGCTCCCCTCGCTGTGGCCGGGCGATCTGCTCACGATTCAAAGCGCTGGGTACGACGAGGTCGTTCCCGGAGACATCGTGTTAGTTCTGCGCAACAAGCGCTTCTTTATTCATCGGCTGGTCGAAAGGCGGCGAGTTCAGGATTGCCTTTCCTGGATCACAAGGGGCGACGCGATGCCCCACAACGATCCGCCAGCAGCTGCGTCCGAACTGCTGGGCCGAGTGTCCGGCATTCGCCGTGCCCATCGCAGTTTCGTTCCGAGCCGACGAGTCTCGCAGTTCCATTCCGCTCTAGCGTGGACGCTGTGCCGCTGGGAGAGATTCCGCAATCTCACGTTGAGCATTCATGCGGCGCGCCTGCGGGCAGGTCAGACTCGCCCCGGGCAGTTTGTTCGCGGCGTATGGGCTGCAGTGCGCGGGATTCCCGGCACTTCTCCATCGGATACTTCTCATCCATGACGACTACCCTTCCTACGAGCGCCCAAGAGGCCGTATCCATCGAGATCGGCGGAATGGCGATTGCCTTGCGCACACACGACCTCTCATTTCGCCGGCTGATCGAGAATCGCTACGCGGGTTTCGTCGGGACTTCGCCGGGCTCGCACTTCGAGTTCGACATCGATCTGTACGAGCCATCGGAAGCCGCTCCACCCAACGATGAGTTGGAGGTGAAAATCGAAGCCGGCGAATGGTTGCTGAAGCGGGGCGATTTCCGCGCACGCTGGAATCCGGACTCCGCCCATGGTCAGATCCGGCAATCGCGCAGCCCCTACGCCATCGATGCCGTCTTGCGCATTGTTCACTCTCTCATCCTGGCGAGGCAAGGGGGTTTCCTGGTTCATGCCGCCAGTGCGATTCGCGGGGGGAAAGCTTTTTTGTTCGCCGGGGTTTCCGGCGCAGGCAAGACGACGATTTCCCGCCTGGCGCCCCCAGATGCGACGCTGCTTACCGACGAAATCTCCTACGTGCGGCGCGAAGGCAATCGGTATCTGGCCTGCGGGACGCCTTTTGCGGGAGAGTTGGCACGGGTCGGCGAGAACCAATCCGCTCCTCTCAGCGCACTCTTTTTGCTCGAGAAAGGGTTGCAGAACAGCATCGAACCGGTGGGCGCCACGGAAGCTGTCCAGCGACTGCTGAGGAATGTCTTGTTTTTCGCCGAGGATCCGGAACTGGTGGAACTGGTTTTTCAGGCGGCGTGCGAGTTTGCAAGTTTGGTTCCCGTCCGCCGCTTAGTATTCGTCCCCGACCAGCGAGTGTGGGACATAATAGGCTAGTCGCCGGAGAATCATGATGGCAGAAAGATACATTGCGCGAAGCTCGGCGATTGCCGCCCGCCTATTGGGTGACGAAATGATGGTGATGTCGACCGCAGACTCGACTTTTTTCACCCTCAATGAAGTCGCTTCTGTGATTTGGCAGGCAGCGGACGGGAGCACGCCCCTGTCGGAAATCGTCGTGGGTAAAATTTGCCAGGAATTCGATGTCGATCAGGAACAGGCGCAGCGCGGCGCCGACCGCTTCGTCGACGAACTCTCCCAACACGGCATTCTGCTGGTATCGGATAAGCCACTGATGGATTCCTCCGCGTCCCCGGAGAGCCGATGAGCCTTCTGGCTGATATGAATCAAAAAGCACTGAAGTTGGGCCTGCCTCTCAGCGTTCACCTCGATATCACCTACCGCTGCAATGAGCGCTGCGTGCATTGCTACCTGGACCATGACGATCATGGCGAGATGACGACGGCGGAAATCGTCGATGTGCTCACCCAGCTCGCCGATGCCGGCGTATTTTTCCTCTCCCTCAGTGGGGGTGAAGTTCTCATGCGCCGGGACTTTTTTGAAATTGTGGAACGGGCGCGGCAACTCTTGTTCAACGTGAAGGTGAAGACCAACGGGGTGATGATCCACGAGAAGGAAGCCGCGAGACTTCGCCAGCTCGGCGTCGAGCAGATCCAGATCAGTGTCTATTCGCATCGGCCGGAGATTCACGATGCCATCACTAAGTTGCCGGGGTCACTGAAGCGAACCATCCGGGCGATTCGATTCCTGAAGTCCCAGGGGCTCAAGGTCACCATCGCCAACGTTCTCATGGCGGGCAATTTCTGCGATCAGCCCGGCGTGATTGCTCTGGCGAAAGACTTAGAAGTCGCCTACACGCTCGACCCCACCATCACTCCAAAAATGGACGGAGACACATCCACCCTGGCTCTGCGAATTCCGGGGTCTGACCTCAAGCAGGTGTTCCATAACCCGGAACTGGTCGGCAATGTGGAAGAATTCTGCGCGCCTCCGCCTGCGCCGGGCGAAGACATTATGGAGGGTTTCCCGTGTAGCGCGGGTCACACTGCCTGCTACATTTCTCCTTACGGCGACGTGTTTCCCTGTGTCCAGTTCCCTCTTCCCAGCGGCAATGTGCGTCGGCAGAAATTCCTCGATATCTGGCGCCATTCCCCGCAGTTGAAAGACGTGCGATCCATCCGCGCCAAAGATCTGACCGTCTGCTCGGCCTGCGCCCATGTTGGAACCTGCACCCGGTGCCCCGGCTTGGCCTACATGGAGGGCAGCATGCGAGGTCCCTCCACCGCAGATTGCCAGAAGTCCTTCCAGAGAACCGGCATACCCTCGGCCAACATGCTGAAACAAGCGCCAGCGGCTTCAGCCGGCCCCCTGATTCAAATCCAATCCCTCGCTAACTCATTGCAAAACCATGCTTTTTCGGGAGAAGACAGCCACCTCACCGCCTGAAGGATGGATTGGGATGTGGGCGAAGGCTCGATCAGCAGCCTCGGATCGGAGCGAGTTGGACCGACGCAATCGATCAGGCCCACGCACTTCAGTTACCAAGCGGGAATCCCGCTGAGCGCGCCGGGTTACGAAAGTTAGGTCCCAGATTCCAAAAATGTGAGCGAAGATGAAGGTGGATAAGAATGGCATAATGGTGAAAGTTTTAGGGGAGACACGATGCAAGGGCACGCATTCCGTTGGTTCTGTGTAATGGCTGGATCGCTCCTGCTAGGCATTCCAGTCTCGGGCCAGGCACGGCTGAAGAGTACCTCATCGAACGATGCCAGCCACGAACAGACGCATCTGGGGTATCCGCAGGACTGGAGTTCGCGGCACTTGTTGATGCCGGGCATGCGATCCGAGGATGTGTTAGCGGCGGGAGACCGCGAGCCGCGTCATGTTTACAACATGGTGATGCGGCAAGTGGCGGTGGAAAACCTTCGCCGCCGGGTGCCCCGCCCTCGGCCCCGAATGAAGATCGACTGGGCGGTTTCGCTGGAGAACGGGTATGTGCCACAGAACCAATTTCCGGCGAAATACCGGTTTGACGTGGGTGCAGAGGATTGCAATTCCGATTACGTTGTGTTTGGGCTGACCGTGCCTCCGGGGACGCAGGCTAACCTGGTCGGGATCAACAACCTGTACACGGGAGCGAGTCCGCAGTGCCACAGCGGATCGCCGTGGGTGGCATTCGCCTACAACACGGTAACGCAGACCGGGGGACAGATCAAGACGTCGCCGGAGCTTTCGATGGACGGAACGAAGGTAGCGTTCGTGGAAAGCACTGGCGGGGCTTCGTACTTCCACGTTCTGGTGCTGCCGAATCCGATTCCCACGCCGCCGTCGCAGTCTGGATCGGTGTTGACCCCGCAGGCTCCCACTTCGTGCACAACGCCCACGACGGTTGGCTGCATGACGACCCTCACCATCGAAACTGCCGCGACGAATTCGAATTCCTCCCCATGGATCGACTACGATGCGGATACGGCATACGTCGGCGCCGACAATGGCTTGCTATATAAGATCACGCCGGTATTCGGCGGCGGCGCTCCGGCGCTGGTCAGCGATGCGAGCAACTGGCCAGTCACGGTCTCGACCAACACGCGCAACACAGTGTTGACCGCTCCGGTCGTCGACAATACTGCTGGCTTGATTTTTATCGGAGACGGCGAGGGATTCCTGTATTCCATCAAATTGACCAGTCCGGGCAAGACCTTTGCGGCGCAGCAGACGATCGGATGGGCGTTCGTTACCGGGCAAACAGGAAGTGGACTAGCAGGGACGGGGATTGTGGACCCGCCGATTGCAGTCACGGATCCCGCTAGTTCCGCAATCGACCAAGTGTTCGCCTTTACCGGATGCAGCTTCGTGGGAGGCATTGGTGGGGCGATCACCCAGCTTCCGGCGAACTTCACTACCGGCACGCCCACAAACGCCAACACTGTAGATTTGGGATCGGCCAGCGGTAACGGAGACTGCACGGGCAAAAACGTACATTCGGGAACATTTGACAATACCTTTTGGGTGAACGGATCGACTTCAGGTCACATGATCGGCTGCGGATTCGTGAATAACGGAGGCGTACCAGCGAATCCACAGATGTATTTCTTCCCGTTTGCCAGTCACGTTATCACCAGCACGGGTAAGTCTACCTTTCTGATAAACACCACGAAGGGGGACGAGTGTTCGCCCCTGACCGAGTTCTACAACGGAACGACGGACCGATTGTTCTTTGGCGTGGGATCGACCGATGGATTTCTGGAGAGCTCGCCGATCACAGCTTCGCTGACCACACCGACCTGCACCGGCGCACCGACATCCAGTTGCGTGACGTCCCCGAGCGCTCTCGGAGGAACCAGCGGGATCGTGATCGACAACCAGGTGTCGAACGGTGGGACCAACATCTACTTCTCGACTCTCGCGGCGGGATCTGTGAACGGCCAGCAGTGCAACGTATCAGGTGGAGTTGCAAGTCCCCATTGTGCCGTGAAGCTGACCCAGTCGGCGTTGCAGTAATTTGGGCCTGACGTGGCCGAGCAAAGAATGACTGCGCTTTGCCCGGACCGTATCAGGGTTGGCGCGAATCGCGGCTCCTGGAATTACTTCTGCATAGCCCGTCACTCTGGTGGAACCGAGACCAGTTGGCAGGCCGGCACCGACTTCCATGGAGTGTTATGCGCGTCGTATCATAGAGCGTAAATGGCTTTCCCTATCAAAGTCTGCAGCGTCTGCGCGGAGGAGTTCGAGCTGAAGCCGGGTAAACCCGGTTTCGCCGACCGCTGCCCGGAGTGCAGTACCCCCGAGATAACTGCCCCCACGACGCAGCGCCGCATGGACGCCGACGAGCGCAAGAGTGTGAGTGAAGCGAACGCGGCTCGGAGGCAAGCGATGCGTGATCTGCTGTACCGCAAGGATAGCTAATCGCTCTCCCAGATACCTCCACTCGGCAAATAGAAGCTGGAAGCGACAGTCACCGGAAAACTTTCAGATGGGTCTCCGAGGCGCCCAAGAGAAACGATCCCTTCCAACTCGCCCATGACTCGGACACAATCCTGCGAAGCGCCGCCGGATCGGCCCCGTCAGCGGTGTTGCCATTGATGTCGCCAGCACTCAGGCTGCAATCAACCTGAACAGTTATCGAGCGGGCTCCCACGCCTACAGCGTTTGCAGGAAATTGATCAAGTCTTGCATCTGCTGCTCCGACAGGTCAATCTGGAATCTCTTGTTATAGAAATTCACAACTTGCTGCAGATTGGCTGCGACTCCGTTATGGAAATACGGTGCACGCGCCGCCAAGCCTCGCAGGATGAGGCCCTTTCCTCTGCCAATGTCGGCGCATTGACCGGAGATCAGGGCTTTGCCCGGATCCGAGGTGTAATAGGTAGCGCCGGCGAGCGCCCCCGTCGTGCAGACTAACTCGAACACAGGCAAGGTCGGCGGCTGCAGTTGCAGAAGCCACCGCGGAAAGCTACTAAAAAATCAGTCCGCGCAAGCGACGTGTCGCTCTGCCGGTCGAGAACGACGCCCCATCAGACCCTCAGCTCCATGCAACAACTGGCCGATTGGCATCACCAATGCTGGTCCCATAAACTGCAGCACCCTCCGCCTGACGGGTGTCTCTCCTCGCTCTTCATTTACGGTTTGCTCGAGTTCCAACAGGACTTCAACCCGCCGAACCACGATGGGGCTAAACACACCGCCGCCTTTGGTCCCTGACACAAGGCGGATACGTGCCATCTCAGGTTCCGACTGGACTCGCTTGAACGCAATTTTCTGCTAATCTCGGTTCAGCCCTGTTGTTTCTGTCGTTTGTTCTGTCAACTTTGTTCAGTCGAATCGCGACCGGAGGGTCTCGCCGGCTATCGAGCACGCGCCATGTCAAATGCAAGTCTGCACCAGGATGTGTCTGTACTATCGGCCGCCAAGAATGGGTTGGTGTATCTCACCCCAAACGACTGGGCGCTGATCGTGGACAAAGCCGTTCGTATGCAGTTCCAGGCTGGCCAGAGCCTGGTTCAAAAAGGCAGACGAACGCACGGAGTGTATCTGGTTCTGAAAGGCACGGCTGCGGTGCAGATTCCTTCGCATGAGACATCCTTGGGAATCAGTGCGGGCGAGGTATGCGGCGAGATTTCATTTCTCGACGAACTGCCAGCCACGGCGGATGTGGTCGCGACAGAAGCCGTGGAGGCGTACTACCTGGATCGGCCGACGCTGCAGTCGCTGTTTGAGCTTTTTCCGCATCTGGGTTCCCGCTTCTATCATTCGCTGGCCGGTATTCTCTCGCGGCGACTGCGGGAACTGATTGGTCCAGCATCGCCTCGCAAGCCGCCAGCTCTCCCAAGGAAAGAGTAGCCGGAGGGCCGGTCTCTGGCCGAGAGTGTGCTAGCCTACAATCCAGTTTGGTGTGGGATTGCGCCGGCTGGCGGATTTCCCTGCGCGGAATTTCTTTGATCGATCCTGTCAATCTACGACTGGCCCTGCTGTCGGCTGCAATGCTGGGGTTCCGGCACGGATTGGACTACGACCACATCGCGGCCATCACCGACATCAGCAGCGTGCAGTCCAAAGCGAGCGACGCGATGCGCTACGGCCTGCTCTATGTCGCAGGCCATGCGACGACTGTGGCCATACTGGGCTCGGCAGCAGTAGTCTTCCGCCTCTCCCTGCCTGCAGCCAGCGATCGTTGGGCGGAACGTCTGGTAGGAATCACTTTGCTGGTATTGGGACTCTATGTGCTCGGCACCTTTTTCCGGCCTTCGACTCATAGTCATGCCCGCCCGCGAACTCGCATCACGTTATTGATCAACGGGGCGTTGTGGATCTACTGGCGGATGAGCCGGATTTTTGGCGGGACGAGGGTGGAGGCCCCGCAGGTCTTCAAGGACGGATACGGCACGACCTCGACATTTCTGGTGGGTGTGATTCACGGGCTGGGGGCAGAGACTCCAACGCAGATTCTGCTATTTCTGATGGCGGCAAATCTGGGTGGAACGGGCGCGGGATTATTGGGGCTGTTGATGTTCATCCTGGGTCTGCTATTGATGAACACCCTGATGTGCGCCTCCGCTGCGGGACTGTTTTCGGCGACGCTGGCAAAACCGAATGCCCTGCGCGCATTGACGCTGGCGACTTCTGCCTACAGCATTGTGGTGGGAACAATCTTTTTGCTGGGGTCGGCAGCCAAGCTGCCTTCGCTGACAGGATAAGCAACCGGTTTTTCACCCCCTGATAGAAGCCCGCCGGGGAGGCGGGCCCTTTTTTTGCCTGGGCCGGAGTGCTTTTTCCGTCGAAATCCCGTTACCCCGGTAATCTGATGGCAGGGATTACCGTTGACCCATGCGGCACGCCGTCCTTAGATTGCCAACAGGGGGTTGTATGAAAGACATCCATGAGGTCCTGCGGCAGAAGCAGGCGAAATACGCCCAACTTGGCAAGCAGATCGAGATGCTCCAGCAAGCAGCCGAAAAGCTGCGTGAAGTAGCGCCATTGCTGGCGGAGAATGATGACGAAGACAATGTCGTTCTCGCGGAAGTGGACGAGACTTCAAACCAGGCAGACGCGATGGCGGCCAAGGCAGGAGCGGGTTCGGGCAGCCCGGCTTCGTCCAAGGCAGCGCGGCCCACGGCTCCTCGCTGGCCCTAGTCCCACAGGCTTGGGCAATCCGAACGGTTTATGACTCTTCAGGCATTACTGGTTTCGACCGACGATCAGGCGGCTGAGGTTCTGGGCAGAGTTCTGCCCCCCTTCGGCATTGCGATGGACCGCTGCAGCAATCCGGAAACCACCAAGACCCGAATCCAGCAGCAAAAGTTTGCCGCTCTCATTGTCGATTTTGACGACCCCGAGGGGGCCGAAGACGTACTGCGGCAGGCGAGGAATCTGGGCACGGAACCGTTAAGCGTTGCTTTGGTCGCGGATGCGGCGAAGGTGCGCGACATCCTTACGGGCGGGGCACACTTCGTGCTCTACAAACCCCTTTCCGAGGAAGCGGCGAAGGCCGGGTTACGCCCAGCCGCCGCTCTGTTGAGCCGGGAACGGCGCCGGGCATTCCGGGTTCCGGTACAGGCGCCGGTAGAGATTACGCTGCCGGACAATCGCAAGGTGGATGGAATTCTTCTGGATCTCTCCGAAACCGGCATGGAGGTGCTCACCGCGGAACCGCTGGACCGCGGAGTACTGCTGGCTTTCTACTTTAAGTTGCCGGATCGAGTCCTGGAAATTGAGGCACGTGGTGAGGTAGCGTGGGCCAATCCCAATGGGCAGACCGGAGTTCGCTTCCTGGATCTGGCGGAGGACAAGTCAGCGGAACTGAAGACCTGGCTGCAAGCCGCTGCCAGCACCGTCGGAGCTGGGCCCAACGAGACTGTGCCTCACTGCAAGCTCACCGACCTGAGCCTGGGCGGCTGCTACGTTGAAACCGACGCACCTTTTCCGGAACGCGCTCTGGTTGACCTCTGCCTGAAAACCGAAGAGCTTGAAGTTCATACCGAAGGCATGGTTCGAGTCGCTCATCCCGGCCACGGCATGGGAGTGGAGTTCCCTTCCCGCACGGCGGAGCAGCGCGCCCAAGTGGGCAAGCTGATCAACCTCCTGCGCCAAGGCTCCGCGACCACGCCGCAGCTGAGTGTTTCTCCGCGGGCTCTGGTCGCCGATCTTACCCAATTTGAACCGGCGGACAATCAGGCGGAAGAGTCGACTGAGGATTTGGAAGATCCGTTGCTCGAACTTCTGCGGCGCGGCGCCTCGTTGCAACAGGACAAGTTTCTGTCCGAGCTTCGGCAGCAGCGTAATCCTGAAGACGTGGCCTCGGTCTAGATTTCTACTCCACAATTTCCAAACGACTCTTCGCTGTCGCTTCCACCCTAATTCAAACTACGGTAGTCGAACTCCATGGCATGATGATTTCAGCGATGTTAAATCTGGGTTAAAGAAATCTGGGTTAAATGTAGACTGGTGAGCAGCTTGTAGTTCGCGTGCGTTGAATTTTCGCGGCGAGGAAAACTAGTCTGGGAAAGACCAGCACGGCTGAGCATCCATTCACGGAACCGCCCGGTGGGTCTGGGCGCGGGTCGTCGCTGTTATGGGCGCCGCTGCTCGCGATCGGGGCCGCGGCCTTCGCTGTGGAAATCCCCTTCTTCTTCCTTGGGACTCCGTCGGGGCACGACGTCGAGTTCCATCTCTATTCGTGGCTCGAGGTTCTTTCGCAGTGGAAGCACGGCATTTTTTATCCACGCTGGGCCGCTCTGGCGCATTTCGCCTACGGCGAGCCGAGATTTGTGTTTTATCCGCCTGCCTCGTGGATATTCGGCGCAGCGCTGAGCGCGATTTTTCCCTGGACCGTCGCGGCTAGCATTTACATATGGATCGTGCTGGTCGCGGCGGGAATATCAATGTTCGTTTTGGCGCGCCGCTGGCTCAACCGCCGCGACGCGGTCTTCGCCGCAGTGCTTTATGCTGTCAATCCCTACCACCTGGTGATTGTTTACTGGCGCAGCGCATTTGCCGAACTGCTGGCGAGTTGTCTGGTCCCGCTGTTACTGCTGTGCGTGCTGAAAGCTGTGGAGGAGGGTCGGAGGGCGATTGTGCCCCTGGCGCTGGTGCTGGCGGCGGCGTGGCTGACGAATGCTCCAGCGGCAGTGATGGTCCACTACTCGATGGCGCTGCTGCTTTTGTTCTTCGCCTGGAAGCAGCGCTCGCTCCGCGTGCTTTTCATAGGAGCAGCCGCGGTCTTGCTGGGTGCATTGTTGTCGGCGTTCTATCTGCTTCCAGCGATTTACGAACAGCGCTGGATCGATATCGCCCAGGCCGTGTCGGCCGGATCGCGGCCGGCGGATAACTTTCTGTTCATCCATACGACGGATGCCGATCATGACGCTTTCAACCGCATCATCACCGGTGTCGCGGTTTTGGAAATGGCGGTGATTTTCGCCGCCGCTGGGATGAGCAGGCGGTGGCGCGAAACTCAGCGCGAACTTTGGACTGCTCTGGTGGGATGGGCGGTGGCTTGCAGCCTGCTCATGTTTCCGGTGTCGGCGCTGCTGTGGAAGATCTTGCCGAAGATGCAGTTCATGCAGTTTCCATGGCGATGGCTGCTGTGCCTTAGCATGATCTTCACTCTTTTCGTGGCGGTGGGAATGCGGAGCTGGTGGTGGCGTGCCGCGGTCTGCGGGATCTCGATTCTGGTGATTCTGATGTCGTGGCATCGCATCCAGCCGCCATGGTGGGATAATGCCGCCGACCTCCGCGAGATGCGGGACAACATGGGGGACCGCGTCGGCTACGAGGGGACCGACGAGTACACGCCGTCGGGGGCCGACCCTGGAGCCATCGACAAAGAAGCGCGCAACGTAACCGGCGCCGGTCCGGCGCATGCGGCGATTCGCGTCTCTCGCTGGGAGGCTGAGTCGAAGATGTTTACGGCGGAAATGTCTGCGCCGGACGAGCTGGCGCTGCGCTTGTTTCGCTATCCGGCGTGGCAGGTGGAAGTCAACGGGAGCGTGGTGCAGACGGCAAGCACAGACACGGGTCAGATGCTGGTTCCAGTTGAAGCTGGGATGAATCGCGTGCAGATTAACTTCGTTCGCACTTGGGATCGGGCCGCGGGAGGATGGATTTCGCTTGTAGCCGCCGGCGGACTGGCTCTTTGGACCCTGCTGGCACGGAGACGCACACCTCGAACTCCAACGTAAGCTTCGTATTCTTCATCGCAGCTCTGTGGCCTCTGTGGTAAAAAGTTTTTGCTTGAACATCATGCGACGAATTCTCATTGCCACTTCGAATCCCGGAAAGCTGCGGGACTTTGCGGGAGCGGCCGCGCGGCACGGAATCGAAATTGGCGGCATTCCGAACTTCTCTTCCCTGCCGGCCGTGGTCGAAGACGGTCTCACCTTTGAAGAGAACGCGCGCAAGAAAGCGGAGGAATATAGCCGGCACGTGCCAGGAGAGATCGTCGTCGCCGACGACTCCGGGCTTGAGGTAGATGCGCTGAACGGGGCGCCGGGCGTGCATTCGGCGCGGTATGCTGCCGATCAGCCGCATTTGGCCAACCAGAATACGGATGACGAGGCCAACAACGCGCGCGTTCTGCGGGAACTGCGGAAGGTTCCGCCGCACAAGCGCACCGGGCGATTCGTGTGCGTGTTAGCCGCCGCGCGCGACGGGCAGACTCTCGCTACTTTTCGTGGGACGGCCGAAGGCGTGATTCTCGACTCCCCGCGCGGCACGAACGGGTTCGGCTACGATCCACTGTTTTATTTTCCTCAGATTGAAAAGACCTTTGCCGAACTCACCGCCGAGGAAAAAGCAGGCTACAGCCACCGAGGCGCGGCGTTCCGGCAGTTTCTGGAATGGTGCGATAAGGACACCTTGAGCAAAGTGAAAAGCTAAGTCAAAGGCGGCGGACCGGAGTGGTTTGCCTCACATGCGCTTCCTTGACTTCACTTCTCTCGGCACACGATAATGTCAGGTTCTTTTCTCATCGCCGAACTCATAAGGAGCGTTTCGTGGCGTCAGCCAGTTCTCCTGCTCCCGTGGCAGCGCATGGCGTAGCTCCGTTGCGCGCTGGTCAGGGATATTCATTTATTTTGCGCCGGCTGCATTCCCTTTCGGGGATCGTCCCGGTGGGCGCGTTCCTGTTCGAGCACATTCTGATTTCGAACTCGACCGCCATCACCGGGCCCGACGCTTATGCGCGCCAGGTCAGCTTTCTGGCGAATCTTCCGCTGGTGTTTTTTCTGGAACTGTTCGGCATCTGGCTGCCGATTTTGTTTCACGCGCTCTACGGCTTCTACATCTGGTATCGCGGAGACGGAAACACGGTCGCCTATCCGTGGAGCGGTAACTGGATGTATACCGCGCAGCGTTGGACGGGCGGCATCGCCTTCTTCTACATCGTGTGGCACACGTACACGATGCGGTTTACCGGAAACGACCTGCACGACAATCCGGCCGGATCGTTCGCCAAGGTGCAGGCGGAAGTTCACAATCCGTGGCTACTTGCTTTCTACGTGGTCGGACTGATCTGTGCGTCGTGGCATTTCGCTTACGGGATCTGGTTGTTTGCGGCGAAGTGGGGCATCGTTTCCGGCGACAAGGCGCAACAGCGGCTACTGCGAGTGTGCCTCGGATTTTTCATGCTCCTGGCCGTCGTGGGTCTGGTGAGCTTGTACACATTCCGGGAGCGGTTCCAGGAGCCTCCAAGTCCGGCTACAAACATAGTGGACACGAGGCCCGCGACAGCCACCAACGGAAGGCCGGTGCAATAAGATGGCGACTCCCAAAATTATTGTCGTAGGCGGCGGCCTCGCCGGACTAGCCGCAGTGATCAAGATCGCGGAGATGGGCGCTAACGTCGACCTGTTCTCCATTGTTCCGGTGAAGCGGTCGCACTCGGTGTGCGCGCAGGGCGGGATCAACGCCGCGAAAAACCTGAAGGGCGAGGGCGACTCGACCTGGATTCATTTTGACGACACGGTGTACGGCGGCGACTTTCTGGGCAACCAGCCTCCGATTAAAGACATGTGCGACGCCGCGCCCGGGATCATCGACCTGCTCGATCGCATGGGCGTTCCCTTCAACCGCACGCCGGAAGGGCTGCTCGACTTCCGCAGGTTCGGCGGGACTCTATATAACCGCACGGCGTTCGCCGGCGCCACGACGGGACAGCAACTGCTCTACGCGCTCGACGAGCAAGTCCGGCGCTACGAATCCGAAGCTAAGGTGAAGAAATACGAGCACTGGGAGTTCCTCTCAGCCGTGCTCGATAACAACAACGTCTGCCGCGGCATCTGCGCCATGGACCTGCGGTCGATGGAAGTGCGAACGTTCCCGGCCGACGCCATCATCATTGCGACTGGCGGCATTGGCGCGATCTTCGGCAAGTCGACCAACTCCGTGGTTTGTACGGGGTCGGCGCAGTCTGCTCTCTACCAGCAAGGGTGCTACTACGCCAACGGCGAATTCATACAGGTTCATCCGACGTCGATTCCAGGCGAAGACAAGCTGCGGTTGATGTCGGAGTCGGCGCGCGGTGAGGGCGGGCGCGTATGGGTGCCGAAAACGCCGGGCGACAAGCGCGATCCGAAATCCATTCCCGAGAACGAGCGCTGGTACTTCCTCGAAGAGTGGTATCCAAAGTACGGCAACCTGGTTCCTCGCGACGTAGCCACCCGCGCTATTTTCAAAGTGGTGTACGAGTACAACCTCGGCATTGACGGCAAGCCGATGGTGTACCTCGACCTGACGCACATCGACCGCAAGATTCTCGATCGCAAGCTGGAAGGCATTCTCGAAATCTACGAGAAGTTTGTGGGCGACGATCCGCGCGACACTCCCATGAAGATCTTCCCCGGCATGCATTACACGATGGGCGGCCTCTGGGTAGATTTCAAGCAGGCGACCAACCTTCCGGGAGTCTTCGCGGCGGGCGAATGCGAATATCAGTACCACGGCGCCAACCGGCTGGGGGCGAACTCGCTGGTGTCGTGCATTTACGCGGGCGGCATCGCCGGGCCGAACGCGGTGAAATACGCGCGGGGGCTGCAGGCTGCATCCGACGGCAACGGGTGCTTTGCGGCCGAACAGAAGCGCCAGGAAGACATCAACGCCAACCTGATGAAGGCCGACGGCACCGAGAATCCGGTAAAGTTGTGGCGCGAAATGGGCGAGCTGATGACCAAGGATTGCACCGTCATCCGCTACAACAAAACTCTGCAGCACACCGACGGCAAGCTTGTGGAGATGATTGAGCGCTATCGCAAGATCAATCTTAGCGACCGCACGCAGTGGGCGAACACCACCGTGGTCTTTGCGCGACAGCTTTACAACATGCTGCAGTTGGCACGGGTCATCGCGCAGGGCGCGTGCATGCGGGATGAATCGCGCGGCGCGCATTACAAACCAGACTTCCCGGAACGCGACGACAAGAACTGGCTGAAGACGACGAAGGCATATTTCGCGCCCGATGCCGACGAGCCGAAGTTTGAATTCGAGCCGGTGGATACGTCGCTGATTCCGCCGCGGCCGAGGAAGTACTGAGAGAATCTCGACTGACGATTCGACCGTCAATCGCGGCTTTGTCAGGGTTCGCGTAACACCGGGAAGGGCACGAGTTCTACTCGTGCCGATTAAGGGCTCTTTGAAATCTCGGCTTTAGCCGCTGAGGGCCACGGGTCGAGCTTGAATCCGGGGAAGGCGGAGCAGTAGCGGTACTCGCGAGGGTCGGTGACGAGAGTGCGCTCGACGGGATTTTGATGGATGTAGGTGCTGTGAGTATGAAAATCTTGGCCATCGCGAATTCGGTGATCCGTGAATCCACGTTGCCAGATTTCTCGTTTTCGCCCAAGGACCGAGCCGAGGGCGTGCGAGTATCCGCCTTTGATCAGTTGGATCGCGTGTTCGAGAGTGACCGTCATGGCAGGAGTCAGCATTAGGTGAACATGTTCCGGCATGAGAACGAAGGCATGGAGTTCGTAGCGGCCGTCCCGGCGATATCCGTAGAGAGTTTTCAGAAACAGTCGGACATAGGATTCGACAACAAAGAGCCGTCGACGCTGCCAGGTCGAGAACGTTACGAAGTAGGTTCCGGGCGGGGAGATGAGTCGTCCAGGCTTCAAGAGCAAACCTCAGCGGCTGGAAGCCGCGACCTTTTGCTTAGCCTAAATCGGCACGAGTAGAACTCGTGCCCTTCCCGGTGGTTTTTCTGGCGAGGTTGTCGTTTTGGGAAAGACGCTTTGGGACGGCAGCGCGGCGATTCGGCAGATTTTGAGATTATGCGCGGAGCGAACCGGGAAGGGCACGACGTTATAGTCGTGCCGATCACGGCGTTATGATCGATGGGCTTCAGCCCCTGAGGGCCGGTTCTGATTTGCAGACAGCAAGAGCAAACCTCAGCGGCTAAAGCCGCGTCTTTTGCTTAGGCTAAATCGGCACGAGTAGAACTCGTGCCCTTCCCGGTAGTTTTTGTTGTGAAAGTTCTCGTTTTGGAAAAGATTTTGAGAATAGAATTCGAGCCGGTGGACACGTCGCTGATTCCGCCACGGGCGAGGAAGTACTGATGGGACGAAGAAGAAGCGGACCCGAATGGGGTAAGGACGCGTTGCGCGACATCGGCTTCTCGAACATCGTGCAGCACCGGCTACGCATCGTCGATGGCATCGGTGAGGAAAACGTCGATGTGTACCTCTTCCTAACGGAACAGTTCGCTCGCGGATCGGTTACGGACAACAGACTATTTCAGTTCGTTTACCGGTCATTCTACATGCTCGACGCCGCAAAAAGCCTCACCCAAAACTTCAAAAAGAAGTATTTTGAATTAATGGAGGCCGCTCGCGGCAAGGTTGTTGACGTTCGCACCATTGCAAGAACCCTCTTTGAGATACCTAACGCAAAGGATCAGGAGAACCTTCAGTTTTCCTTCGTGACAAAGCTGGCACACACCGTGGACTATGGCAACGCGCTTTACGATTCCAACGTCGCGAACTACTTTGGCTTCCGCGCTCCATACAGCAAATCAAGCGGGTTCGACAGCCGAATTAAGCCGCTTATGGATTTCTACGGCGATCTCGCCGTCTGCTACAAGAGGATCTTGGCGGACGGCTTACTTGAGGATGTAATGCAGCTCTTCAGAGAAACGTACTCTGCGGGCGTTCCCGAGATTAAGATCCTGGATTTCATCTTTTACTCTGCGGGTCGCCTGCGCTTGTCTGTCGAATTCCCCTCCACGGTCACGACGACGAAAGCGGTCATCGCAAGTCCGATGGATGCTAATTGCTAAAGGCTAACTGCTAATGGCTGACAAATCCGTAATCATCAAGATCAAACGCCAGAACACTCCCACCTCCAAGCCCTATTGGGAGGAGTTCTCGGTTCCCTACCGGCCGAACATGAACGTCATTTCGGCGCTGATGGACGTTGCCGCCGACCCGGTCACGCGCGACGGCAAGGCGACCACGCCCATCACCTACGACTCGAACTGCCTTGAAGAAGTCTGCGGGTCGTGCGCCATGCTGATCAATGGGCGGGCGCGGATGGCATGCTCGGCGCTGATTGATAATCTCGAACAGCCGATCCGGCTGGAGCCATTTTCCAAGTTCCCCGTCGTGCGCGATCTGGCCACCGACCGCAGCGTGATTTTCGAGAATCTCAAAGCTGTGAAGGCATGGGTCCCCATCGACGGCACCTACGACCTGGGCCCCGGGCCGCGCATGTCGGCCGAAGACCAGGAAGTGGCCTATCCCATCTCGCGCTGCATTTCCTGCTGCTGCTGTATGGAGGCCTGTCCGCAGTTTAATGACGACACGGGCTTCGTGGGCGCGGCCACGATTGCGCAGGTGCGGCTGTTCAACACGCATCCCACGGGCAAAGCGTTGGAGCGGGAGCGGCTCGCAGCGCTGATGGGCGACGGCGGCATACAGGAATGCGGCTATGCCCAGAATTGCGTTGAGGTTTGTCCCAAGGACATTCCCCTGACCAAATCGATCTCTGAGGTGGGCGGCCAGGTCATGAAGCAGGCCCTGGGTGACCTTTTGCGGCGCTGATTTTTGTCATTTGCCACAACCATGACTCGTCCAAGCGTCATCCTAATCCCGCCAAGTCGCGGCTACCCGCGTACATAGCCTGGCCCCTGTGAACGCTTGGAAATGGCCCATCGTTTGCCGATAAGAGTGTTGCGCATCTCCCATCGCGGGTGACAGTAACCGGCGGTAACCACGCGGGCAGTAACCACGTGGAACGGGCTGTTTGGGTACACACGTAATGGCGCTGCGGCAGTATCGGGTTGGACCGCTTGACAGCATGGCTTAGAATAACCGCTACTCGCACGAAAGAGCTTCGCGAGGGCGTTGGAACCACTTCGTGAGACGCACGGCTCAAATCCAATTCGTGGCCGCCTTCTTCCTGGCCCTGATATGCGGGGGCCTGTCTGGGACGGCGTTTGCGGTGCATCCCGCAATCAGGCAGCATCATCCCCGCAGGCACTTCCGGTGGCTGCGCTGGAATCCGATGTTTCGGCCGTCTCACGAATCGCTGCTAATCCAAAACGCTGAGATTGACCGCCTTGAGCTGCCCCGTATTGAGGATGAAACCGAACTCGAGGCTCTCAAGGCTGACGGTTCCCTGCTGGAGATTCGCGCCGGTGAAATGCTGCGCTTCGATCCTCGGCTCGATCCTTCGCGGCGTTATTGCCGTCCGTGGACGCGGGATTTTGTAGAAGATATGAGCCAGGCTTTTTACAATCGCTTCCATCAGCAGATTCAGGTGAACTCCGCGGTGCGCACGGTCAAGGTTCAAAAGAAACTCCGCCGCCACAACCGCAATGCTGCGCCGGCCGACGGCGATACCGCCTCTTCGCATCTCGCTGGAGTCACGGTCGACCTCCAGCGTCGAGGCATGAGCAAAGACCAGATTCGCTGGATGGAGCACTACCTCTTTTACATGAAGGCGCTCGGCCTGGTGGAACCGGAAGAAGAACGCCACCAGTTGGTCTTTCATATTATGGTGAGCGGCCACTATTCGGAGTGGCGCCAGACGCAGGACATCGTTCCCCTGGACCGTCCTGACAGGGACAAGCCAGAGACGCAGGTTGCCATGGGTAGCGGCACCAAGTAAAAACCTGCAGGTTGCAAAGTTTCAGGGTTTCAAAGTTTCTTAGGGCGCAGGTAATGCCTTCCGCAGCAAATCCGTTACGATTCTCTTCTTATGATCGTTTTGATGGCTGGGCTTCCCGGCACCGGCAAGAGCACGCTCGCTCGCGAGTTGGCGGCCTGGACGTCTGGCCGCGTGTTGAGCAAGGACGAAATTCGCCACGTCCTCTTCCGGCCTGCTGAGATCGAATACTCCGCGGGGCAGGACGACTTCTGCCTGCATCTCATGCTCGAAACGGCGGGATATCTTTTGTCGCGAAATGGGGCGCGCCCGATCTTTCTGGATGGGCGTCCGTTCTCGCGCCGTTATCAAATTGAAAACGTGATCGCCGCGACCGCTTCCCTGCACCAGTCTTGGCGGATTCTAGAATGCGTCTGCTCGGACGAGACTGCAAGACACAGACTTGCGGCAGACTCGGAAGGCGGCGCCCATCCCGCAAGCAATCGCGACTACCACCTCTACCTTGAAGTGAAGTCGCGCTTCGAAGCCATTACCCACGCCAAGACGGTGATTGACACCGAACAACCGTTAGAGCCTTGTGTTCAGCAGGCAGTCGCGGCGATACGCTGACCGGTTTGGTTGGCCTGCTGTTTCCCTATACAATCGTGGCTCCACGCATCTTTCATCTTTCCGTGGGCCACACCTATGACAAGCAGGCTCATTTTCATCTTGGCGCTGATTACTTCTCTTGCTGCGTCTCAAGCCCCGGAAAAGCCGGCGACTGAGCCCGACATGATTATCAGCGCCCGTGCGCGACAGATTCACGATTCCGCCCTCGTCATTGACACGCACGCGGATACGCCGCAGCGGTTTCTTGACGAAGGCTTCGATATCGGCTCGACGGATCCCAACGACAACGGCCACCTTAGCCTCGACAAGGCGCGGCGAGGAAACCTGGGCGCGGAATTTTTTTCCATCTGGGTGGACCCGGAGACCAACCAGGGACGATTCGCGCGGCACACGTTTGATCTGATCGATTCGGTCTACGAGCAGGCTGCACGCCATCCCCATCGCATGATGATGGCCTTCTCGGTCGCCGACATTGAACGGGCGCACCGTGAACACAAGCTTGCCGCGCTCATGGGAATCGAGGGCGGGCACTCGATCGAGAATGACATTCACCTGCTACGCGATTATTACCGGCTCGGCGTGCGCTACATGACGCTCTCCTGGTCGAACACCAACGAATGGGCCGACTCTTCTGGTGATATCGACGATGCCAAGGTGCAGCACCACAACGGTCTCACCGACTTCGGCAAGCAAGTGGTGCTTGAGATGAATCGGCTGGGCATGATGGTCGACATCTCGCACGTGGCCGACAAGACGTTCTGGGATGCGATTGCGACGACCAAGGCTCCGGTGATCGCGTCGCATTCGTCGGCGCGCGCGCTGGTCGATGCTCCGCGCAACATGACCGACGACATGCTTCGGGCTGTAGCCAAGAACGGCGGAGTGGTGCAAGTTAACTTCTACAGTGGTTTTGACGACGAGAACTTCCGCAAGGCCATGGAGGCCCAGGCGAAGGACCAAGCGGCCGCCATTCAGAAATACATGGACGAACTGAAGGCTGAAGGCAAACCTGTGAACTACGTGGACGTCGACCGCATTGAGCGCGAGTGGATGGCGAAGATCCCGCGTCCACCGCTGAAGTCCCTCATCGATCACATCGATCACATCGCGAAGATTGCGGGCATTGATCACGTGGGCCTGGGCTCCGATTTTGACGGTGTGAGTGGGGCTACGCCGCAGGGCATCGACTCGGCTGCTGATCTGCCGAAGATTACGCAGGCGCTGGTCGAGCGCGGGTACAACGCGAGCGACGTCCACAAAATTCTTGGTGGTAATCTGCTGCGAGTCTTTAACCACGTTGAACGCGTGAGCCGTGAAATGCAGGCCGCGACCGCCTCAAAATAAACTGACTCCGACGATTCCGCCTCACTCCATCGCAGGAAATGATGGCCGCGGCTGTCGTACAATGCAACGTTGCCCAAATTCCAATAGCAACATCTCCAGTTTGCAAGGAGCATCCATGCGTAAGGCATTCGCGATCTTAATGTTGATGATGGTAGGCGCCTCGGCCGCTTTGGCGCAGTCCGGCTCGGCCACGAAAAGCGCGCCCGCTGCCAAGCCGAGCGGCACCGCCAAACCGGCTGTTCATACGGCGACCAAGCCGACCGCCGTCATCAATACCACCGCGGGCAAGATGACTTGCACGCTATTCCCCGATAAGGCGCCGATTGGCGTGGAGAACTTTATTGGTCTGGCGAGCGGGACAAAAGACTGGAAGAATCCAGTCAGCGGCGCCAACAAGCACGGGGTTGCTCTCTACGACGGAACCATCTTCCATCGCGTGATTCCCGGCTTCATGATCCAGGGCGGCGACCCCGCGGGCAACGGCACGGGCGATCCGGGCTACAAGTTCAAGAACGAAGTGTCCTCCGATCTGCTGTTTGATCAACCGGGGCGACTGGCCTATGCCAACTCCGGGCCCAACACCAACGGCTCGCAGTTTTTCATCACCGAGGTGGCGACGCCGCATCTCAACGGCGGCTACACCATCTTCGGCCAGTGCGATGAACCAACAGTGGTGTTGGTGAAGCAGATCGCACACATGGCCACCGATCCCGCAACTGACAAGCCGTTTCGGCCGGTGAAGATTATCCACATAAGCATTGTGCGCGGTACGGGGAATTCTCCTAAACCAGGAGCCGGAACCACCACGAAGAAGCACGCGGGGACCGCGCCAAAGACGCCGGCGAATTCAAACTGACAAGAAACTCATGTGGGGACAGCCGCCACGGCGAAGCCCGGCGCTTCCGCTAACAGCCACCGACTAACGACCGATTTCGAAAGGAACCTCATGACCCGCCAACCCGGACTCTACGCCACGTTTGAAACCAGCGAAGGAACTGTTGTTTGCCGCTTGTTCGAAAAGGAAGCACCCAAGACCGTCGCCAACTTCGTCGAACTTGCCGAGGGCAAGCGCGAATGGACGCATCCTTCGACGCGCAAGAAATCCAAAGACCGCCTCTATGACGGAACCATTTTTCACCGTGTGATTCCCGACTTCATGATTCAGGGCGGCGATCCGCAGGGCACGGGCACGGGCGGACCGGGATATCAGTTTGAAGACGAGACCAAGGGCTCTCCGCACAAATTCGACAAGCCGGGCAAACTCGCCATGGCCAATGCCGGGCCCAACACCAACGGCTCGCAGTTCTTCATCACGCTGGCGCCGACGGCTTGGCTCACCGGCAAGCACACGATTTTCGGCGAGGTGGTCGAAGGGCAGGATGTGGCGCAGAAGATTGTGGCCCTCCCGCGCAACCGGCAGGACCGGCCGAATAAGGATGTGGTGGTGAAGAAGGTGACGATCGAGAAGGTGTGAGGCGTTGCTGCTCAGGCCGGTACGCTGTATGGAGGGATATCCATATTTTATTTTTTCCGTCCGGGTATCTAAAATATTTGAATTCATATGGTTACGGGTTCCAGGTATGTCGCGGATATGTGCAAAATATTGAGCCGCAAGAACTTAGACGTAAAATATTGGTGAACAAGGACTTAGCTTCGGATTTCGAAAAGGCGGGCGGGCGGCCGCAGCCGAGGGTATTGGGATAGCCTTTGCGCATATTTCTAATTTGCGCCTTCGTCTATTCTCGGTAAAGGTTGTTCGTCACAGAAACTGAGAAATGTTCTGTGGAAAACTAAATGGGGTGTTTCGCAACGGCAACCCCGCACGAACCGAGATATGGTCCTGCACGCGACGTTAGACAGCCATACTTCATTCGCAGGATCTGATAGCGCCTTGGCTAAGCGGCGCATAAAAGCCTTGTGTTCCGAGTGAGACTCCGGAGCCAGATGTGGCTGTCAAGAAGTAAGCCTCACCGAGAGGCTTCCCAATCGTCCAAGCTGCCGGTTGGGCCAACGATGTCCCCAACGATCTTGCCGGTTCCGACCATGGATCCCAGCCGCCTTCCTGTTTCCTTTACGGGAGACGGAGGAATCACTTCGGCGACTGGCTTACCGAAGCGGGTGACTCGAATCGGTTTCCGTGTCTTCCGAACCTCTTCGAGGATGCTGAGGCACTTGGCTTTGAATTCGGAGATGGCAATTTCTTTCACCGCTTAATCATACTATGGTCAATGACTATGGTCACGAGTAAGGTGGAAAATGTGAGGTGATTACTGTCTATTGTCCTTGCTGGATTATTGTTTGTTACCATGCCTACTGAGATGATGCGGCGGATCAAAACAGCTTTGTTCGTGGCGTTTTTCGTCAGTTGCAGTTGCGCACAACTCCGGAACATGGCCGTCGATGAAACACAGGTCCTTAGAGACGCGAAAAAGGTTGCGGTGCTTATAAGACTGCGAGCTCCAGCGGCTGCTCCTTATCGGCCAGATTTTGAGCGGGCGAAGAAGCAAATTGGTGCGAAGCTCGCTAAGCAAAAGTTGCACTTGGTTTCAGAGCCGGCTGACGCGGACATTGTCATAGTTGCCACCGAATTCAACGAGGATCGCGGTGCAGTTGCAAGCGCCACGACCACCGGCCAGACAACAACCGCAGTTATGCATGACATGATCTGCTTGGGCGACGAAGTGAATGTTTTCAAAGGTGGGAAAGCGCCGTCCGATTCAGACGCGCCAATTTGGTCTGCGAGTGAAGTTTGCGGATTCTCGTGGCCGCTGAACCGCGCCATGGAGAGGCTCGCGAAGGCGATGAGAAAGTGAAGCAAATATGCAAAAGCATTCGCCATTCGCTACTCAATGGGGCGCGGCGCGGATCCATGGCACCCTAAAGATTGCCTTCCAGTTCCCAATGACTACAGGAAGAAGGCTATCCGTCACTATCTCGGAACGAAACAGGTGCAGGTATTTTTTTAAAAGTCTTTCCAACCCCTCGACCGCCGCGTCGATATCCCCCAGTGTAGTTGGACCAGCGGTTGCGCCCTTGGTGCGATGGGCGACCCAGCTATTCGCGTAGGTCTGAACTGAACCGGCCTTGCCCTTTAACGTATTAAGGTCGCATTCCACTTCCGAGGGGTCCATGTAGTCCCTACCTGCGCCAACTAAGCCATCGAAATCGGACTTTATGCTCTCCGCCGATGAGCTACTAAAGAATGTGCTGTAACGCTTTCGCGTTACCACGCAAGGGTGACGCCCAACTTCTTCGAGAAAGCGTCGAAACGAAATAGAGTCCTTACTGCCATCGACCTGCCGGCGAATCGCCACTGACATCGATGTGGCATAGATCTCCTCAATCCAATCGTAGAACTCATTGGACACGTTTATATCCTGGTTGGCCCCGATAATCTTTTGCAGCTCCCAAAACATGTGCTGCTTTTCGCGAAGGTTTACGACCTCCTCGCGGATAATGTCGAGTTCTGCACTAAGTTTCTTGTAAAGCTCATCATCGGACATCACAACACCCGTCCACCACGAATCCGGTCTACACTCCGATCACGCCCACCAGTTCCTTCACCGCGGCGGCGCTCTTGTCGAGGCCGGCCTTCTCTTCCGGCGTCAGCTTGATCTCGATGATCTGCTCGATTCCCTTTGCGCCCAGTTTTACTGGGACGCCGACATAGAGGCCGTTGATGCCGTACTCGCCCTGCAAATACGCGGCGCAGGGAAGGATTTTCTTTTTGTCTTTGAGGATTGCCTCGACCATTTCGGTCGCAGCTGCAGACGGCGCGTAATACGCCGAGCCGGTCTTGAGATACTTGACGATTTCGGCGCCGCCGTCGCGGGTGCGTTGTACCAGGGCTTCGAGCTTCGTCTTTTCGATCAGCTCGGTAATTGGGATGCCCGCGACGGTCGAGTAGCGCGGCAATGGGACCATGGTGTCGCCGTGGCCGCCGAGCACGAAAGCGGTTACGTTCTCCACGCTGACTTTTAATTCGTCGGCGATGAAGGCGCGGAAGCGCGCCGAATCGAGCACTCCGGCCATGCCGATGACGCGCTCGCGGGGAAAGCCGCTCAGCTTGTAGGCGGCTTGCGCCATGGCATCCAGAGGATTGGAAACGATGATCAGGATGCAATTCGGCGAGTGCTTTACCACCTCCCCGACAACTGCCTTCATGATGCCGTAATTGGTGTTGAGCAAATCGTCGCGGCTCATGCCCGGCTTGCGCGGAATGCCCGCGGTGATGACGACGATGTCGGAATTTGCGGTGTCTTTGTAGTCGTTGGTGCCGCTGACGTAGGAGTCGCGCTTCTCGATGGGCATGGCTTCGAGGAGGTCGAGCCCCTTTCCTTGCGGGACGCCTTCGATGATGTCAATGAGAACGACATCGGCTAGTTCTTTTGAGGCGATCCAGTGAGCCGCCGTCGCGCCTACGTTGCCGGAACCTACGATGGTTACTTTCTTTCGCATAATGAGTCCTTTCAGGATTGAGTAATCGGGGAATTTAGCAATTGAGTAATTGAACCCCCTGTTCCTTACTTCAGCGGCCTGGAATCTGGGAAATTTCCCAATTACTAAATTTCCCAATTCTCCAATCGTCCTTACACCAGCACGCCTGCACTCATGTTCTCGATGATGTGGCCCGCAAATTCGCTGGTCTTGACTTTGGTGGAGCCCGGCATCAGGCGCTCGAAGTCGTAGGTGACTTTCTTTTGCTCGATCGTGCGTTCCATGCTTTGTTCGATCAGGTCGGCGGCTTCCTTCCAGCCCAGGTGGCGGAACATCATGACGCCTGACAGAATCACCGAACCGGGATTGATGACGTCTTTATCCGCGTATTTCGGCGCGGTGCCGTGCGTGGCTTCGAAGATGGCATAGCCGTCGCCGATGTTGGCGCCCGGAGCGATCCCGAGTCCGCCCACCTGCGCGGCGCAGGCATCGGAGATGTAGTCGCCGTTCAGGTTGGGTGTGGCCAGGACTGAATATTCGTCGGCGCGCGTGACCACCTGTTGGAAGATCGAGTCGGCGATGCGGTCGTTGATCATGACTTTCTTCTTCCACGCCCCCTTGCCGTGCGTGCCGTAGATGCGGTCGAGGATCTCCTTTACTTCTTTTTCGACAGCCTGGCGGAACGCCGGAGGAGCGAACTCCATGCCAGGCTCAATCATCTCCGCATTCTGCGCCACGGTCAGATTGGGATTCTTGTCTTGGTTGTCGACAATCCAGCTCTCGCGTTCGGTCACGACCTTGTCGCGGAATTCCTCGGTGGCAACGTCGTATCCCCACTGGCGGAATGCGCCTTCGGTAAACTTCTGGATGTTGCCCTTGTGCACCAGCGTGACCGATTTGCGGCCGGACTCCAAGGCGTGCTGGATCGCCATGCGCACCAGGCGCTTGGTTCCGGTCACGGAAATCGGCTTGATGCCGATGCCGGAATCGAGGCGGATTTGCTTCTTGCCGCCTTTCAACATGTCTTTGTTGAGGAACTCGATCAGCTTGGCACACTCCGGAGTTCCCTGCTCCCACTCGATGCCGGCGTAGACATCTTCGGTATTTTCGCGGAAGATTACGACGTTCATTCGCTCGGGATGCTTCACCGGGGAGGGCACGCCCCTGTAATACTTCACGGGACGCACGCAGCAATAGAGGTCGAGCATCTGGCGCAGCGCGACGTTGAGCGAACGGATGCCGCCGCCCACCGGCGTGGTCAGTGGACCCTTGATGGCAACGCGAAACTCGCGGACGGCGTCGACCGAGTCATCGGGCAGCCAGGTGTCGAACTTGGCCTTGGCCTTCTCTCCGGCAAATACCTCGTACCAGGCGACGCGGCGTTTGCCTTTGTAGGCTTTCTCCACTGCCGCGTTGAACACGCGCAGAGAGGCTTTCCAAATGTCGCGGCCGGTGCCGTCGCCCTCAATGAAAGGAATGATCGGGTTATCGGGAACGTCGTAGGTGCCACCTGCATAACCGATTTTCTTTCCGTCCGCCGGTATAGAGACGCCATTATAAGAAACCGCCATCCACAACCTCCGCTACTATAGTTTCCAACCACGATTTATAAAACTTCCAATTATAAAGAATGCTTCAGATTCGAGGCAGATTATTGTTGTTTTGGGTAGGGGTGCCGTTTGAAGGGCCAGGGCTGTCCTTGCTTTGCATCCTTGTCGGAGTTCTTTGCGAACTTTGCGGGTAAGAAAGACTTTAACCGCGAAGAACGCAAAGGAATCGCACAGTTCGCAAAGCACATCCGGCGGACGCAAACTGCACCACGAAGTTGGCAGGACTGATGAAAACGGTCGCGAGTACCGTCTGGCTATGCCATAATTCGTCGTGAGTTCAACTGCCGGGGGATACTCCATGACCTGCTATCTTCGCTACCTCCGAGTGATATACACCGTCCTGATCTTCATCGCCGTCCTGTCGAGCGCTGCCTTTGCCGATCGTGATCGCGACCGCACCCAGGTCGGAAGCAACATCAGCATCGGCCCCGATGAAGAAGTCGGCGAGGCAACCTGCTTTGGCTGCAGCATCCGAGTGCGTGGACATGTTTCCGGCGACGTGACCGCGTTCGGCGGCAGCATCGTGGTTGAGGATCAGGGGCAGGTTGGCGGTGACGCCACGGTTTTTGGCGGCGATGTCCGGATCGCCAAGGAAGTGAAGGTTGGCGGCGACGTCACAGTATTCGGCGGCCGGATTCGCCGCGACCCCGCAGCCACGGTTGGGGGCGATGTCACCACGATGGGGGGACCCGGTTGGATCTTTTTGATTTTCCTGACCCCTCTGATCTTCGTCGGGCTGTTTGTGGCATTCATCGTCTGGCTGATCCGGCGGTTGCTGCGGCCGTCGGTGCCGGTTGCGGCATAAGGCGCGGCTTGGTGATTCACATTCCGCTTACCACCGCCGCGTGCCGAAGGTCTTGCGCACGCCCACGGTCATGAACCGGCCCCAGGGCCCGTTGTTGCCCAGATCGGCGACGCCCAGGTTTTTGTCACGCGCACCCAGACGATCGAACAGGAAGTGTTGCGTCACCCGAAATTCGAATCCCTTGTCGATATAGATCCCGACTCCCCAGGAGTGTTCAATGCCGATCGCATCGGGAGACCAGGTGTAGAACGTCTTCGGTATCGTCTTGCCGAACAGGAATGTGGGCGCTCCGTAAACCATGAACCTGCGTAAGGGACCCCGGCCAAAGGGGCGAACCTCCAGAATTCCCGAAAGCATGTAGCGCGCGAACAAACTGCAGGGTGCGTTGGCCCCACCGTACTGCCCCGCATTGCCTGCGCAGAGGTTGGGATCAATCTCGTTATGCGGAGGCGCCAGGTCAAACTGCGCCCAGCCCCAGAACATGTCCCGCGGAAAAAACATGCGGTCCCCGGAATCCGCCTCGTGCCCACTGCCCTGCGAAGTCTTGCTTTGCGAACCATTACCCTGCGAATCCAAGGACGAGGCAATCTGCGCTGCCGCCACCGAGATGAGTACAGGAACTGCGAACAGCCATGCCCACCTTTTCATTTGGCCTCCGAAGTGAGTTCAGTTCGTTCTGCGAGATGCCGGATTCCAGATATGCCTGCATTCTTGGGTTGGAGATAGCAGGATTCGACGAAAGTCCGGTTGAGTAGAGCGCAACATTGTAACCTGCACAGGCCGCTTGGCCGGGTACACGCGCAGTTTCCGGAGACGCCGAGAGTTTGCTTGTTGACCAGAAACTTCCTAACGCTCGCGACCTTACCTTCCAACTCGCCTGGGCTTAGACCCGGCTGAGCCTAAAACCTTCAAAGCGCCCTTTCGACGGCTTCCAGAATTCATATCCCATACCCGATTTATTCCATTCATAGTACGTTCACACTCGCCAATAGCCGTAACCCACGCCAAAACAGGGGTCTACGGTTTGGTGTGCAGATTGCACATTGGTGAGATAACAGCGCAACCCAGGAACCCTATGCCCCAAGAGATTTCCGTCTCGTACCAGGCGATCAAGAGCAAAGTCTACCGTTTGATCGATTCCCTTGTGGTCGGCGAAAAGAGCGAAGCTGAAGTGCAGGAGTCGATTCATCGCTGGTGGGCCCTGATTCATCCAGCGGACCGACCCATCGCCCAGAAATACTTGTTAATGGTGTTGGGGCGCTCCGCCTCCGCTTTGGACTCCATGGGAGACGCGTTTCTTTCCGTGAGCAGTTGTGAAGTAGCCCGGCCGCAAATGACCGATTCCCCGCTTCCGGGCAAACGCATGCGCATGCTGGAGCGTATGGTCAAGGAAAGCGCCGTCCGAACCGCGGTATAATCCCGGTCCAAGTGGCGGCAAGACATAGAATTTACATTTCCCTCATTGCGCTGAGCATCCCTTCGCCTGTATCTTCAGACTCGTCCCTGCAGAAATTCACAACATAAGAGGTCAGGAATGAGACTGTCCGCCGGTAAACTGGGAACCTATCTTACGTTCGGAGTACTACTAATGATGGCCACATCGCTGATTGCAGGCTCGGGTGTGTACGGCTTCACGCTCAACTCCATCGACGGCAAGCCAGCGCCGCTGGCCGACTACAAGGGCAAGGTCGTCCTTCTGGTGAACGTGGCCAGCCAGTGCGGCTACACTCCGCAATACAGCGCGCTCGAAGCCGTCTACGAAAAATACAAAGATCAGGGCTTTGTCATTCTCGGCTTTCCGGCCAACAATTTCGGAGCGCAGGAACCGGGAACGAACGAGGGGATCAAGACGTTCTGCACGCGCAAGTACAGCGTGAAATTCCCGATGTATTCGAAGATTTCGGTGAAGGGCGCCGACCAGGCGCCGTTGTACGGCTACCTGACCAAAGAAACGGGCGCGGGCATTGCCGGAGACATTAAATGGAACTTCACCAAGTTCTTGGTCGATCGTGACGGCAAGGTTGTCCAGCGGTTCGAGTCCGCGGTTACGCCAGATTCAAAGGAAGTAACCGCGGCGATCGAGAAGCAACTGAAGCCATAACGTCGGTAGTTAGTGATTCATCCTGCCCTGCACGGGGAAACCGCGCTGCGACTTGCGAATCCGCACCGAACAGCAGAATCAGATGCGTGAATTTAGAAAACAGAAAGGACTTCCCGCGCCGTATTCGTGGAGCAAAGACTAGACGGGCGAGGCCATTCCCCTCGAACGGTTACCTTGCAGATGGCGCTGCGGGGTAGCCTGATTTCGATAAACTGCGTGGCTTGATGAAAATGTACAATGTCTGGATTATGCGGACGGTCCTAGACATCTTCGCGCAAATCTTCCGCAACCTGTGGGCGCACAAACTGCGCTCGTTCCTGACCATGTTCGGTATTGCATGGGGGGTGGGATCGTTACTGCTGCTGGTGGGAGTGGGCGAAGGCTTCCGCTCGGGCAACAAGCGCGAGTTGGCCGAGTTCGGCAGGAATATCATGTTTCTCTTTCCGGGACGGGCGCCCGCGGTAAAGGGCAGTATGAACTCCGCCCGTCCGTATTTGCTCACCTACCAGGATTATGTCGATATCCGTACGCAAGCCCCACACGTGGGCAATGCCAGCCCTATGCTTTCTCGCACCGACCTGCATCAGGTCAGCGAATTCGCCACTGCAGGGGTCGAAATCCTGGGCGTGGAGCCTCAACTGAATGAGATCAGTTATCTTCCCCTCAAGGAGGGGCGCTGGCTGAACGAAATGGACGAAGCGCAGAGACGCAATGTAATCGTCCTGGGTAACGAACTACTGAAAACCCTGTTCCCTGGCCGTCCGGCAGTTGGCGCATTCGTCCTGCTCAACGGCATTCGGTTCGAAGTTATTGGCAGCATGCCGCACCTTGGCCGCGGCGACAACACTTGGCTGAATATGCGTGGCTACATTCCCTTCCCGGTGATGGCCACGGACTTCCCGCTGAAGGGAGAAAACCACCAGAACTCGATTTCCTTTATTGAATATCAGCCGCGCGTGACCGCCGAGCACCTGCTAGCCCAGGACGATGTGCACAAGATCGTTGCCCGCAATCACGGATTCGATGCCAGCGATGAAAACGCCTTTGACGGCTGGGATTCTATCCAGGAATCAAAAATGGTGGGAACGATTTTCGACGTCATGAACATGTTCCTGGGTGCGGTGGGAATGGTGACGCTGGCGCTGGGAGCCATTGGGGTCATCAACATCATGCTGGTCGCAGTCAGCGAACGCACCCACGAGATCGGATTACGGAAGGCGCTGGGCGCCACCAACCGCAGCATTCTGTTTCATTTTTTTCTGGAAGGATTGCTTCTCACGCTGAGTAGCGGGCTGATCGGCATGGGTCTGGCGACGGCCCTGATGGCGTTGATGGGAGGAGTGCAGGGACCGGGCGGATTTGATCCGCCCAAATTGGTGCCGATGTCGGCCTTACTGGCGATTGGCAGCCTCACGCTGGCCGGAGTGGTCGCCGGTCTTTATCCCGCGCGCAAAGCAGCCATGCTGCAACCGGTGGAAGCCCTGCGGCAGGAGTGATGCCCGGAGTGATGCGATATGTTCCATGATCTGCTCCAGGAAGCCTACGGCGCCATGCGGCACAATCGCCGCCGCACCGCACTCACCATGCTGGGCATGGCGTGGGGCATTGCCACGGTAGTCATGCTGCTCGCTTATGGCGATGGTTTTGGTCGGGCCTGTGCCAACATCTTTGCCAATTTCGGCTCCAAGCTCGTCATCGTAGTGCCGGGCCGTACTTCCATGCAGGCCGGTGGTCAGAAGGCGGGAGTCCTCGTCCGCTTTACTCAGGATGATGTAGAGACGCTTACCACCAACCTTCCCCAAATCACCCATATCACGCCCGAAGTCAGCAAGCAGGCCAGCATCCAGTACGACACCAGGATTTTCACCTGGGCTGTCACCGGCAATGATCCCAATGTGATTGACGTTCGCGCCCTCAAGCTTGGGCAGGGCCGCTTCTACAACCCAGAAGACGAGATCCAGCGCTCGCGCGTAGTGGTGATCGGTTCGGAAGCGAAGGAAAAACTGTTTTCCGGACGCAACGCGCTAGGGGAGCACATCCGGGTTGACGGCCTCAGCTTCGAAGTCATCGGTGTCCTGAGCGCCAAAATGCAGGAGGGAAATGACGATATAAACCGCGTGATATACGTCCCGTTCAGCACTATGAGCGAGCTGAAGAATACACATTACCTGGACACCATCTGGTTCACCTACCAGACGCCGGAGTACGAGAGCCTGGAACAATCGGTCCGCACCATCCTGGCGACGCAGCACAAGTTCAACCAGACGGACCGGCAGGCTGTGGAAGTGTTCAACCTGATGACTCAGGTCCATCAGTTCGAAATCATTACGCTCGGGTTGAAGGTCCTGATGGGTTTCATCGGCACGCTTACACTCGGCATCGGCGGCGTCGGCCTGATGAATATCATGCTGGTTTCGGTCACGCAGCGCACGCGTGAGATTGGCGTGCAGAAAGCCCTGGGCGCGCAACGGCGGTACATCCTGCTGCAATTCCTCGCCGAAGCTCTGACCATTACCTTCATCGGCGGGGTGCTGGGAGTGATACTGGCCTACGCGGTCGCGCTTTCGGTGGGTAGGCTCACGTTGTACAGTGCGTTTGCCAAGAACGGAGAAGCCGGCGACATCCGGCTGATCATCGCTCCGGGAACTCTGATCGCATCTACGCTCATTCTCGGCGCCGTGGGCCTGGTCAGCGGCATGGTTCCGGCCTTCCGCGCCTCCCGCCTCGATCCGATCGAAGCCTTGCGACACGAATAGCGGCTGCGTAAGAACAACCGCATTTCGGGTTGCAGTTTGACGCTGTCGGAGTATCCATTCCTGGCCGCACCCCCTCATCTCCATACACGGTAGTCCGCCAGCGTTTTCGAACCCGCCCAAAAGTAGCGCTCAGGCGGCACACAGCCGTGTTCCCAAAGTGATCTGATGTCACCGCCAGGCGTGATCAGCATCACCAACTCGGTCGGCAGATCGTACTACGATTTGTGTTGCTGCAGACTTCAGATAGTGAGACAGCAAGACTCCGAACGCTCCAGAGCGATTCAGTCTGCAGTCCACTGTTGCCAGGTGATACACGAGTCTCCATTCCTCGGAGGTCTTATGAATTCATGCAAATTGTTTCTGGTGGTCTTCGTCACCGTCGTCGCCTCTGGGTTGATGCTTCGCGGCCAAAATCAACCGACCTCGCCCCTGATGCCTATCGGCAAGCCAGTGCAGATCAAAGTTCCGCTGGGGCTTCCGCCCGTGGTGATTCCAGCCGACAATCCACCCACTGCGGAAACCATCGCCCTGGGGCGCCGACTCTTTTACGATCCGATTCTGTCGCTGGATCGCAGCGTTTCTTGCGCCTCTTGCCATAGCCCGCAATTCGGTTTTGCCGATTCCAGACCTTTCTCCGAAGGGGTGGGCAAGAAAACGGGAACGCGCCACTCTCCGCCGGTGGTGAATGCCGCATATTTCAAGGTTCAGTTCTGGGATGGGCGAGCTCCCACCCTGGAAACCCAAGCGGAAGGTCCCGTGCAGAACCCGGTGGAAATGGCCAACACTCTGACCACGGTCGAGCAAAGGCTGAATGCCGATCCAAGCTATCGCGAACCGTTCGCCGCTGCCTGGGGTGCGAAACCCATCACCTATGAGATGGTGGAGAAGAGCATTGCTTCGTTCGAGCGTACGGTGATCAGCGGCAACTCGCCTTTCGATCGTTGGAAATATGGACATGATAAGAAAGCCGTGGACGATGCGGTGAAGCGCGGATTCGTGGTATTCACCTCGAAGAAAAAGGCGGACTGCGCCTCCTGCCATACGGTGGGAGAGAAATACGCTCTATTTACCGATAACCAATTTCACAATGTCGGAGTCGGCGTGAATGCGGGAGAATTCACCGATGTCGGTCTATACGCTGTGACCCACAACGAAACTGACAAGGCGAAGTTCAAGACGCCGTCGCTGCGAAATATTGCACAGAGGACGCCGTACATGAGCGATGGCAGCCTCACAGACTTGAAGCAGGTTATCGACTTTTACATCGGAGCCGGCAACTCCAATCCCAACCTGGACCCGAAGATTCATGTCCTGGACTTCTTGAGCGGGCAGGAGCGCAGCGATCTGCAGGCGTTCTTGAACTCTCTGACGGGAGAATTGCCGCCAGATGTCGGTCCGCCGGAGACCGTAAAGTCGCAGATTAGCAAGAGGTAATACCTAAGCCTAGATGTCATAGTAGAGCGCGAACTCATACGGATGCGGGCGCAGGCGGATGGCGTCCACTTCTTTCGAGCGTTTGTAGTCGACGTAGGTTCGCAGCAGTTCCTCGGTGAATACGTCGCCTTTCAGCAGGAACGCGTGATCGCGCTGCAGGGCGTCGAGCGCGTCTTCGAGCGAGCCGGGCATCGACGGAATGTTCGACAATGCCTCGGGATCCAGTTCGTAAATATCTTTGTCCAGCGGCTGGCCGGGATCCATCTTATTCTCGATGCCGTCGAGACCGGCCATCAACATGGCGGCAAAGGCCATGTAGGGATTGCAACTCGGGTCCGGAGGGCGGAACTCGACCCGCTTGGACTTGGGAGCGACGGAATACATGGGAATCCGGCAGGCCGCGGAGCGATTGCGCCGCGAGTAGGCCAGATTCACCGGGGCCTCAAACCCGGGCACGAGCCGCTTGTAGGAATTAGTCGTCGGCGCGATGATCGCCGAAAGCGCGGGGCCGTGCTTGATCAAACCGCCGACGTACCAGAGCGCAAGCTGCGACATCCCGGCATAACCGTCGCCCGCAAACAGCGGTTCGCCGGCTTTCCACAGCGACTGGTGCGTGTGCATCCCGTTTCCGTTATCGCCAAAGATGGGTTTAGGCATGAACGTGACCGTTTTGCCGTGGAGGTTGGCCACGTTCTTGACGATGTATTTGTAAAGCAGCATCTTGTCGGCGGAACGCACCAGCGAGTCGAATTTAAGATCAATTTCCGTCTGGCCGCCGGTAGCCACTTCATGATGGTGGGATTCCACCTCCATGCCGCAGATTTGCATCGTCAGCACCATCTCCGAGCGCAGGTCCTGGTAATGGTCGGTGGGGGGCACGGGAAAGTAGCCTTCCCGGTAGCGTGGACGGTATCCCAGATTGTTCTCTTCCCTGCCCGAATTCCAGCGGCCCTCTTCGGCGTCAATGTAGTAAAAGCCGTACTGTTCGCGCTGATCGAAGCGCACATTGTCGAAGATAAAGAATTCGGCCTCCGCGCCAAAGTATGCGGTGTCGGCAATGCCGGTGGAGATCAGGTAGATCTCGGCTTTTCTTGCGATGTAGCGGGGATCGCGGTCGTACTGCTGCTTGGTCACCGGATCGACTACATCGCACACCAGCACCAGCGTGGGCGCCTCGGTGAAGGGGTCGAGCAAATGAAAATTGGCGTCAGGCTTGAGCAGCATGTCGCTCTCGTGAATGCCTGCCCAGCCACGAATCGATGAGCCGTCGATGCCGAATCCCTCTTCAAAAGAGGATTGCGTCAACTTTGCGATGGGATAAGAAACGTGGTGCCACAGCCCTGGAATATCGGTGAAACGCAGGTCGAGAATCATCGCGTTGTGCTTCTTCGCAAAGTCAACAACGGTCTTGGCATCAGCCATGAGAACTCCTTGCCATGAAGCAAATTCTTTCGGAAATCGGGCGAACGGTTGCGGGGAGTCCTGCAGGCGGGCAGGCTGCTACAATCGGTCGCGTTGTGCAGGACGGAAAAGTCTAAAGCGAGTCGAGGGCGCTGGCAATTCGATTGTTCTTATAGCGGGGATAACCCGACTTTATACTGGAGCTCTCAGCTATCAGCTTTCAGCCTATCTCGATCGTTCCCGGGATCGCAACGCTGAATCGCTTTGGCTGACTGCCGAGAGCTGACAGCCGAGAGCTTCTATGGACTTCGACCAACTCGAAACCTTCCTCGAAGTGGCGCGGCACGCATCGTTCTCGCGCGCGGCGGAGAAGCGTTTCCGGACTCAGCCTGCCATTTCGTCGCAAATTCGCGGGCTTGAGGAAGAAGTCGGCGCCAAGCTGTTCGACCGCTCGGGCGGCAAGGTATCGCTGACCGCCGCCGGCAAGGCCTTTCAGAAGTATGTCGAGGAAACTCTCGATGCCCGCAAGGCAATGCTGGTAGCTATTGCCGAGATGGAGCGCGTGCCCCGTGGCGAAATCATTGTGGGCGCGAACGAGGGCACATGCCTGCACATCCTGCCCTATGTTTTTGCCGACTTTAAGAAGCAGTATCCCGATGTCTCGGTGAACATCAAGCGGGCCGACTACGGCAAGATTCTGGAATCCATCATCGACAACTCGGTCGACTTCGGCGTCATCTCCCTGCCCGTGACGGACCCCCGCTTGACCGTGGTTCTCATCCATCGGGACGAGCTGATCGTGATCGCGCCGCCACAGCATCCTCTGGGAAAGATGAAGTCGGCCACCGTTGCCGACGTGGCCAAGTTTCCGCTGGTCGTCCCCAAGGCCGGACATACCCGGGATGCCATCGAGCAACTCTTTCACGAGCGCCGCCTGAAGCCGAACTTCACCATGGAGCTAGATTCCAGCGAATTGCTGAAGCGCTTCGTGGCCGCCGACGTGGGGATCGGCTTCATCGCCCGTTCGAACGTGGAGGAAGACGTTCGCGCCAAGGTTCTTGCCGCCGTCCCCATTGCCGACGCCCAGGTCCGCCGCGATCTGGCGCTCGTCTTCCGCAAAGACAAAGCTCTCAGCCGCGCCGCCCTCGCCTTCATTGACATTGCAGTGAAGCACAAATCCACGGAAGAATTGGTGCACAACCCAAGTCGATGACGAAGGCGCTCTCCAGACTTCTGCTCCTGTTACTTTTTGCCGGGCTCCGCCTGCCGGGGATGGGGCAAGGAGCGTCCGCGCAGAAACCCCTCGCGCAAATGCCGGCCTCAGCCCGCCAGTTGATCGCCATCAAAGTCACGGGAAGCAAGCGGTTCCTCGAAGAGGCGGTCGCCGCGGCGACGGGCCTGCAGATGGGTACAGCAGTCAACGACGATGACTTCAAGAGAGCCGCCCGCCGTCTGGGCGACATGGGAGTTTTCACCGACATCGCATACAGCTTCTCTTATTCCTCCGCGGGAACCAAGCTCGAACTGCACGTGACTGACGCCGCGAAGTTTCTCCCGGCCCGCTTTGAGGATTTCGTCTGGTTCTCCGATGCCGAACTGCGCCAGCGCATCAAGGAACATGCCCCGCTGTTTGACGGAGAACTGCCCCTATACGGCCGCCTCGCCGACGAGGTTTCCGACGTGCTCCAGGCGATGCTAGTCGAAAAATCAATCCCTGGACACGTCGAGTACCTGCGGACAGGCAAACCCGACGGGCCCGTCGAGTCGATTAATTACCATGTCACCGACGTTCTCATCCAAGTCCGGAACATTGAGTTCACCGGCGCAGCCGCAGCCGATTTACCCGCGCTCGAAGCTGCCGGCCAAAGGCTTCCCGACCACGAGTACTCCCGCAGTCGCCTCAATCTGCTTGTCCAGCGGCAACTTCTCCCGGCCTATTACGCGCGAGGGTACCTGAGGGCGGAGTTCGGAGAGCCCCAACCAAAAGTGGTGAAGCAGCCCGCGGCCGAAACCGAAGACGGCCCCCGCAACCAGACCGTCGTCGATGTCACGTTTGCAGTCACACCCGGCCAGCAGTACAAGCTGAAAAGCATAGAGTGGTCGGGCAATCACGAGTTCTCTACCGACACGCTGCAGAAGATGGTCCGCGCCGAGCCCGGCCAACCGGCCAACACGGTCCGCCTCGGCGATAACCTGAAGGACATCCAGAAGCTCTACGGATCCCGTGGATTCATCACCTGCACGGTCAAGCCGGATGCGCAGTTTAACGATGCTGCCGGCACCGTGGTGATTCGCCTCGACGTGAAGGAAGGTTATGTCTATCACATGGGCGAACTTGAATTCCGCGGTCTCGACAACAGCCTGACGGCGAAACTCCGCAACGCATGGAAGATCCGGCCCGGGGAGGTTTACGACTCCACTTACCTCAGTGAATATCTGCCCGCAGCCCACAAGCTGCTCCCGACGGCCTTGGACTGGGATGTGGCGCCGCATGTGACTGCCAACGTCCGCGACAGGAGCGTCGACGTCGATCTCATCTACTCGGTGAAGGCGCCGAAATAAGGCTGGACGAACGGCCGGGACATTGGTCGAGGTGCTTGTCCGGCTTTTGTAACAGTTTGACAGGGCTTGTCGGGGCAGCCTTTTGTCGGTTAGTCTTGGGTTTCTTTGTTGAAACAAGACTTGGAGAAGGGCCTTCCTGTGGCATTTGAAGTCAGCAAGACTTGGTACGCTGGCCGTCTTCCATATAATGAATTTCGTCGCGAATCGCAGCGAAAGATTTGGACGTAAAAGGCTTGGCCCGGGCCCTCCCCCCTAAACAATCCGGGCAGTATGCGGGGATGTGCGTCTGCGCTCCCCGCATTTTTTCTTTCTCCGCGTGATGCTCACTTGTAACTTCTCGTCTGTTGGATGATCCTTTAAGACAGAGGCTGTGCCAGCAGCATCGCTCCGGTACCAGCCCACAAGGAGAATCTGTGATGAATGCACGAGTTCGGAAAGTGGGATTCCTGCTGTTGAACCTAATTGTGATTTCAGGCCTGGCCGTTTCCTCCGCATTCGCGGCTAAGGCAAAAACTTTCACCGGCACCGTCAGCGACTCGATGTGCGGCGCCAAGCACGCCATGCCGGGCGACGATGCTGGCTGCACCCGCGCCTGCGTCGCCAAGGGATCGAAGTTCGCTCTGGTGATGGGCGACAAGGTCTACACTCTCGACACCAGCGACAAAGCAGCCTTGGCGACTCTCGACAAGCAGGCCGGCGCCAAGGTCACGGTTACAGGAACAGAAAAGGACAACACCATCAGTGTCACGGGTGTCACCGCCGCTCCCTGAGCCTTTCTGTTCGACATCCAGCGGGGACGCGCGCCAGCGCTCCCCGCATTTTTTTGGCCTCTCGCCTGTAAATTCATATTTCCTTTACAAGGCATTGTGTTAGATTGTGCATTCTTAACACTCAATTTTCTTTCCGGAGGATCACGATTTGGGCAAAGACATGGTTCCGAAGCGGATTTTCTTTACCAAGGGAGTGGGGAAACACCGCGAGCGGCTGACATCGTTCGAATTGGCGTTGCGTGACGCCGGGATCGCTGCCCAGAACCTGGTTCGAGTTTCCTCAATTTTCCCGCCGAACTGCAAGCTGCTCGCCCGCAAGGAAGGTGTAAAGTACCTTCATCCCGGCGAGGTAGTTTTCGCCGTGGTCGCCGAAAACTCCACGCGCGAGCCCCACCGGCTGCTGGCGTCGTCGATCGGCGTGGCCATTCCCGCCGACCGCAATACCTATGGTTATCTCAGCGAGCATCACTCCTTTGGCGAGACCGAAGACGCGGCCGGAGAATACGCCGAGGAACTTGCCGCCGAAATGCTCGCCACCACTCTCAACGTGGAATTCGATCCTGACCGCTCCTGGGATGAGAAGAAGCAGATCTACCGCCTGTCCAACAAAATCGTGCGCACCGCGAACGTGACTCAGTCCGCCGTCGGCGACAAGCGTGGCCTCTGGACGACCGTGATCGCCTCGGCGGTATTGATCTTCGACTGACAGCGGTCGTTTCGTGCTCGATTCTCCGCATCTGCGCGAGTAACCCCCGTCGGCTCACGACGGCGACGCATTTCCGTCCAACCTTCGTATACCAAGGGGTATTCCCGATGATGAAGTGTGCAGTCCGGGCATTGGCGCGGATGCTGTCTTTGTTTTGCCTGAGCCCTTTCGTTCTTGCCCAAGGCGCGCCGCAGCTTTCTACGGCCGACGAAATCCGCGCGGGAGATGCCTTGTTCGTTTCATTCCGGCAATCAACCGCGACGCGAAGCCCGGCCCGCCGCGTACGGACTCGCCTTCCCTGGAAGAGCGTATCCAGCAGGCCAAGGATGAGATCAAAACTCAAGCCTGGGACGAGTCGAAGCCCGAAAAACCGCTTGATTTGCCCTGGCTTTAGTTTTGCATCGGCGGCCTCGTCCACGCATCTAAGTATTTGAAAGTAATGAAGTTGAGCAGGCCGACACCACGAACTGGTCTTCCAAAGGGAGTAAAACCTTGGTAACCCCTTCCTGTGTCGAATGTAATCCTCCGTTAACCCGCATCGGATATTATAGATGTGGTAGGAAAGACACAGATCGAGGAGTGGCAGTGGACATAGAAACACGCAGAAAGAAGCAACAGGCCCTGATGGTGCAACTGGTGGAGCGAAAGGTGCGATCCCGCGCCAAGCAGCTCTATGAAACACGCGGTCAGGAGGAAGGACAAGCTCTGCAGGATTGGTTTCAGGCAGAGTCAGAAGTCCTTGGAAACAGTATCCTTGCGCCCCTTTATCGCCGGCTCCGGACCGGGAGTCACGATACCCAGGAGAACGCCGCCCAGGATTTTGCCGCGGCTGAAGACGCTGTCGCCTCCGAAACTCGCCGCTAACTAAGATCCAGGCCGCACATCCCCAATAGCCGTTTGGCCTTCATTTCCGAGAGGTGGCTTTAGCGCCCTTGCGCGCGCTGCCGCCTTTTTTGGCCTTGTCCAGACGCTCGATTACGGCGGCCACGATGATCGGCAGCCCCACGGTCGCGTCCACGAAGACCTCGCCAAACTTTCCGCCTTCCGACGGGGGCACGAACTTGCCCCAGGAGATTGCCTCGCTATAGGGACTGCCTGACAATCCGCCCCAATACACGGGCTCAGGACAAATCCTGAGGCCGTAGTGATAGCGCTTTAAAGGTACGTTCTCTCCCAGCCGCCGGTGCCTGAGTTCGATGAAGGGCCCAAACTGCTGCGACCAGTTGCGCGGCACGCCGCCGCCAATGGTGAAAATCCCCAGTTTCTTCTGCCGTAGCAGGGTCGCCGCAAAGTGCTCCAGATCTTCGAACGGATCGAAGCGGATCTTGTGTCGTCCCGTCGATTCTCTGAGCCGGTTGTTCAGCGCGGTGTCGAGGCCCAACTCTGAGTCGCTGAACGCCGGCACAAACACCGGCACTCCTTGTTCATACGCGGACTTCAGAATTCCCCGCTGCCCATGATTGCGCTTCGCCAGATACGCGCCAATGGCGTGATTCAGCTTGTATGAGCACATGATCTCATTGTGGTCCCAAGCCTCAAGGACGGCCGCCATGACTTCCTCGACGTCGTCGAGGTTCTGCTCGGGCTCGAGCGTGTCGTAGACCCGGTTGTAACCCTGCTCGTAAAGTTCCTCATCGGAAACATCAGGATTGGCGCGAAAGTGCGCTCGCCCGGTGGCCTCGACCAGTCCGTGAGCCATGAGCGCGCCGGTCGAGACAATGGCATTCACAATGCCGCGATCAATCAACTCCGTGACGATCAGCCCCTGCTTGGCCACAGTCATCGCGCCGGCGAGGGTCATCACAATGAAAGCATCTTCGTCGAGCGCCATCGCTTCGAGCACGTCGGCAGCCTCGCCTAGCTGGCGTCCGGTAAAAGCGGTCTTGGCCATTGCCCGGACCAGGCCGTCGATCGAAGTCACCTTGCCCAGATCCAGCGGCTCCAGCGGAATCAGCCGGTCTTCAATCGGATTGTGCAGGTGACGGTCTCTGCCCTCGCCGCCGGCGCCGTGTTCCTGCCCCTGATTCGAATGCTGCTTCGAATTACTATGATTGCCTTGTTTCAACGCAAACCTCCCAAGCTCATTCACCCCAGACGATTCTTCCCGAACAACTACTTTACAGCAACCACAAGACCGGGTGCCACGCGCTTTCGCGTAAGCCCGCGATTCGTCGGTTAAACTGCCAAGCATGGCCGGCAAGCAAAGCTTCGAAGAACAAATCGCCGCTCTCGACGGGCTTCGCCAACAGCCGGAAAACGACCGCGTCGAACCATTGCGCAAGGCGCTGGCACATCGCAACAATTTCATCGTGGCGAAAGCGGCTGACCTTGTGCGCGACTTCCGTACCGCGGAGTTGATGCCGGAACTCTTGAACGCTTTCGACCGCTTCTTCGAGAATCCTGCAAAGACCGATCCACAATGCTGGGCAAAAAACTCGCTCAGCCGTGCGCTCGCCGCCCTGGAGCACCAGGATGCGGATGTCTTCCTCCGTGGGATGCGACACATCCAGATGGAACCGGTCTGGGGAGGCAGTTCCGACACTGCAGGAACTCTGCGGGCCGCCTGCGCCCTGGCTCTCGTGCAATGTCGCAGTCTCAGTGATGCGGACTTGCTGGCGCACCTTGTCGAACTGGTGGGCGATAAGGACAAGGCGGTTCGGGCGGAGGCGGTACGCGCGATCGAACAGGTGGGCTCATCGTCCGCTTCGCTGCTGCTCCGCTTGAGAGCGGTTCTCGATGCCGACGAACCCGAAGTGCTAGGCGCCTGCTACAGCGGAATCTTGCGCATCGAAGGCGTTAGTGTAATTCCGTGGATCGGACGTTTTCTCGCCACGGCAGACGATAACGCTGCCGAAGCGGCCCTCGCGATTGCGGGGACGCATTCGCTAGCGGCGTTCGACGCCCTGCGAGAAGTTTTCGTGAAGGCGGACGATCCGTGGTGGCGTTCCGTTCTGCTTTCTGCGATAGCCCTCACGCGCCAGGATGCGGCGCTGGAATTTCTGCTCGATCTGGTCCGTACGGAATCGCTGAACGCAGAAGGCGCGATCGAAGCGGTTCTCCGCTCAATGCCTTCACAGGAGGTGCTCAATCGCCTCGAGAAGGTTGTTGCCGGCAACCAGCGTCTGGTTCGCGCCCTCGCTACCTTGCGAAAGGCATCGTCCTGATTCGCAGACAGAGTGGCCTGACTGAGATCAGAAAAAAGCCCGGACCGAAGGTCCGGGCTTACATTGCTGACTGCCGCGATTACTGCAGGATGTCAAGAGTGACCGTAGTCGTGTGCGTCACGCCTCCCCCTTTGGCCGTGAACACTCTTGCAAATATTCAGCGGAATTCATTGTCACCATAGGATTTTGGAACTCTTGTCCCAGCCCTGAGCTCTTGGGTGTGCAGTTCTGAGGTCCGACGGCCGAGATCCGTTGCGGATGCTATATTGTTCGCGGAGGTCGGAACGCGTGCCCCCTGAAAAATTTCGCGTGGCCCTGGTGCAAATGTCCTGCGGTCCGGAGCCGGAACAAAATCTCGAGAAAGCGCTCAGCCGCGTCGCTGACGCCGCCGGCCGGGGCGTGCAGGTCGTCTGCTTGCCCGAACTTTTCCAGACCCAGTATTTCTGCCAGCGCGAAGATCATTCGTTGTTCGACTTGGCCGAACCGATTCCCGGCCCAACTACTGAAAAATTGTCCGCTGCCGCACGCAATAACGGGGTCGTCCTCATCGCTTCGCTGTTTGAAAAGCGCGCCGCCGGCGTCTACCACAACACTGCGGCCATCTTCGACAGCGACGGCTCCCTGCGCGGTCTCTACCGCAAGATGCACATCCCCGATGATCCGCTCTACTATGAAAAGTTCTACTTCACTCCCGGCGACCTCGGATTCCGCGCGCTCGATACCAGCGCCGGACGCCTCGGCACCCTGGTTTGCTGGGATCAGTGGTATCCCGAAGGCGCGCGCCTGACGGCGTTGCAAGGCGCAGTTGTACTGTTCTATCCGACGGCGATCGGCTGGCATCCCGCGGAGAAGGCTGAGTTCGGCGTGGCCCAGCACGACGCCTGGCGCACCATCCAACGGGCTCACGCCATCGCTAATGGCGTATACGTCGCGGTCGTAAACCGCGTCGGCTTCGAAACCGGCAATATCCGCGGCAAATCAGCCCCCGGCCAGGGCCTCGAATTCTGGGGCGCATCCTTCTTCTGCGATCCTTTCGGGCGCGTGCTGGCGGAAGCCTCGCACGACCGGGAGGAAATCCTGGTCGGCGACGTTGACCTGAAGACGCTGGAAGACATCCGCCGCAACTGGCCTTTCCTGCGTGACCGGCGCATCGACAGCTATGCTCCCATCACCAACCGCTTGTTAGATTAGGAAAATCTCCCTGTGGCCAAAGCATCGCGCAGATCTTCAAGTACTACTTTAAGTGTCGGAGATTCTGGAAACGCCGCGCGCGGCTACCGCATGCCCGCCGAGTGGGAGCCTCACGCCGCGACGTGGCTGGCGTGGCCGCATTACCAAGACGATTGGCCGGGGCGATTTGAGCCAATCCCCTGGGTTTATGCCGAAATTATCCGCAACCTCGCCCGACACGAGCGCGTCGAGTTAATTGTCAGGAACGCCTACGCTGGCAAAAAAGCTCGAGAGATACTTAGGAAAGCCGACGCTCTCTCCACAAACGTACACTTCCACTACTGGGCTTCTGACCGTGTTTGGCTGCGTGACTCCGGCTGCCTCTTCCTCACGAAAAGTAAGAAGGACGGTGTGGGCCAGAAAGATTATGTGGGTCCGGGTCTAAGACCCGGGCAGGCCGAGCGAAGCTCGGCAGCTCTCGCCCTCAAGTTTCGCTTTAACGCCTGGGCAAAATATTCCAACTGGCGTCACGACGAAAAAATCGGCGGCCTGATGGCGAAAGCCGCCCACACCAGGGAGATTCGACCGCTCTCCATGGGAGCCCGCATCGTGCTCGAAGGCGGCTCAATCGACGTCAACGGGGCGGGCACGATTCTCTCCACAGAAGAATGTCTGCTCAGCAAGATTCAGGAACGCAATCCCCACATGGCGCGCGTCCACTACGAAAAAGCTTTTGCAGACTACCTGGGCGCGCCGCACACCATCTGGCTGGGACGCGGGATATTCGGCGACGACACTCACGGCCACGTCGACGATCTTACCCGCTTCGTCTCGCGAGATACCGTCGTCACCATGGTCGAGCCCGACTCCAAAGACATAAACCACGCCCCGCTGCGAGCCAACCTGCGCCGTCTGCAATCCGCGCGTGATCAGAATGGCAAACAACTCACCGTCGTCGAAATTCCCATGCCCCAGCCGGTGGTCTTCGAAGGCCGGCGTCTTCCGGCCAGCTACGCAAACTTCTACATCGCCAACGGAGTCGTCCTCGCGCCGGTCTTCAATCGACCCAACGACCGCCCCGCGCTCAACACGCTGTCCCACCTGTTCCCCGGCCGCGAGATCGTGCCCATCTATTCCGGAGATTTCATTTGGGGCTTGGGCGCAATGCACTGTATGACGCAACAGCAGCCATCAGCTGTCGGCAAACAGCCATCAGCTGTCAGCTCTCAGCCGTCGGTGAAGTTCTGAGCATCGCAGGGCGTAAATTGTTTTCTTAAGATTTCCTGGGAAAGAACTATCGAATTCCTCAGGCTGTCGGCTGCTATGGAATGTGCCTAGGTTTGTGTATGTTCTCTTTGGCGCTTTTCCGCGCGAAAGTCGCCCGCCAAAATCAGAATGATTCCACCCTCGCTGGATACCACGCCACTCTTCTGCGGAAAAACCTCGTCGCCGCAGGGCTGTACCTGCTTCGGCTCCGCTGGCCTATGTCTCGGTCTACGCCTCACTCTTTATCTTCGCGCTGATTCGTGCAATGTACTTCATCCCCGAGAATAAATTGGTTGGTTGACAACTAGGGTAAGAGCGCGCGCTCACGCGCGTTCACGTCCGGCGGAGAGGTTACTTAAGCGCAGTAGGCGAAACAGGAATTTCTTACCGACGATACAGCGTGGGCTGCGGCCCTTTTTCCAGGGTCTCGCGGTTCCAGATCCAACCTTCGCGGGTGTAGCTGGCTAGTTCGAAGTCCTGCGTGAGTTCGAGCGCGTCGACCGGGCAAGCATCCTCGCACAGGCCGCAGAACATGCAGCGGCTCAGGTCGTAGGTAAAGTCGGTGAGTTCTTTACGGCGGGTTTGCTCGTTGCGTGCGCTGGACACAACGATCAGATTCTCCGGACACGCCAGCGCACACAGGTCGCAGGCAATGCACATGGTCTCGTCGGTGTCTGGGTTGACGTTCAGCCGCGGCGCGCCCCGGTAGCGCTCGGCCACCTGCGGCCGCTCCAAGGGGTACTGCTCGGTATAGATTTCCTTGGGATCCTGGTAGCGGAAGGTGATCTTCAACCCCTGCAGCAAGTCGACGAGGAACACTTTGCGGAGCAAACTCGGCAGGCCCATGATGCAGCTAGCTTACCATTATCCGGCGAAACGCCAAAACCTGGGCAAATCCGTCGCTCCCTTGAAAATTGGCCTCTGACCGTTTTTATTCCCAAACGTCTAAGGTCACAACGCGGTCTGAGTCTTTGAAGAGACCGTGCCATGGGGAGCGAGAGTTGGCGGGGGAACTTTTCCGGCGGTCCGTCCGTATTCCTAGGAGAGAGGACGATATGAAGGCGTACTTCACAAACCTGCCGATGAGAATCTGGCTGCTGCTCGTCGTGCCCGCGGTAGTGATTGCCTACCCGGTGGTGCGAGTCGTGGTCCCGGCGGTGGTTCGCGCGGTGGTGCCAGAAGCGGTGCGAACGGTGCTGAGCGTGATTTAAATTCCGACCCGAAGATCGGGCGCTTGCCCGTAAGTTTTCCGGTCCGAACCTACCCGTCGAGTCCTGCATTCCTGTACCAAACCCGTTAGAATGCGGAGCGGAGCGTAACTCCTCGTGCCCCCACAGAAAACAGCCGCAGGCGACCACCCCAAGAGTCAAGATCTAAGACCCAAGACCACCTCCGACGAACTTCGACCGGACGAAATCTGGATGGAAGAAGCCCTCCGCTGCGCCCAGCGCGCGCTCGAAGCGGGAGAAGTTCCAGTGGGCGCGGTCGTGGTTTGCGATGGCCGGATCGTAGGGCGCGGATGGAATCGCAACATCACCAGCTCCGACCCCACGGCCCATGCCGAGATCATCGCTCTGCGGGAAGCAGGTGCAACCGTTGGTAACCACCGTCTGGAAGACTGTGAACTGTTTGCTACAATTGAACCTTGCGCGATGTGCGCCGGCGCCCTGGTGCATGCCCGCATCCGGCGCCTGATATACGGCGCGGACGACCCCAAAGCTGGCGCGGTGCGTTCCGGGATCGCAGTCCTGAATCATCCGCAACTGAACCATAAGATCGAGGTTCGCAGCGGAGTGCTGGCCGGCCGCAGCGCGGAAGTGCTGCAATCGTTCTTTCGAAACCGTCGTTAGTCGATCGCTAGTCATTAGCAGTCCCCAGAACATCTCATGCGTGATTGATTCTGTGCTGGGAGCCGGTGACAGGGCAACAATGAGATGTAACTGATTGATATCAAACGGTGTCGGCGGACGTCGTTTGATGCGAACAGGTACGGCGCGTCACTTCTTATCGTCCCCTTAACGTACCCAGATTTTGCAGCATCTTTCTTGCGCCCGCGCAAAGGTCAAACAACCAGGGATCGAGGAAGATGAGATGCTTATTCACGAGCATTGCGAAAGGACAGAGCTTTACTCGCTATCAGCCCGAACCCATTCTTACGGGCGGCATTCTCTAAGCTCAATGATTCTTCACGCGCCGCGACCGACTGTCCTGCCCTGTTTCTCAACTCCGCCAAGGCCAGCCGTGTTTCGAATTCAAGTCCCAAGAGTTGTTGAGAATGAGCCTTTTGAAGTGTCTTCTCTAGTTGTGCGCTCGCAGCTGGGAAATGGCCTGACCAGTCTTGTACGCGACCAGACATCATTTCGAACTGCAAACGGAGCAGTGTGTTCGCACTTTTATCGGCCAGTGATTTAGCCTGTCCCGCCGCAGACTCGGCTTCAGGAAGCTTGGATTCGGCCAGCAGGGCATCGATGAGCACAATGCTGGCGGCCAATTCGTCATCGGCCTGCTGATCTTGATGAAACTGTTCTTTGCATTTACGGATCACAGTTTCGGCGTCTGAGCTCCGCCCTTCTTCAATTGCCAGGTGGGCAAGCGCAAGTTCAGTTTCTGCCGCTGTTTGTTTCTCGCCAGTTTGTTTGCGTATCGCCAATGCTTCCTCGTAGGACTTCCGGGCAGCGACCAAATCACCGCGATCGGTGAGAACGTCTCCTCTTCCAGAAAGGACATCTGCGACAGCACTTTTGTCATCAGCTTCCTGAGCTACAGTCTTGGCTTGCTCGAAGGTTGTTGAGGCCTTGTCAAGCTCTCCTCGACGCCGAGCAACTTCCCCAAGATCGTTTAGCGTAAGAGCGATGCCGTCCTTATCTCCCATTTCTTTGTAACCGGGAAGAGCGTCGGAAAGGGCATGCTCTGCGCTGGCGAGATTCCCGCGGGCCAGAAAGACATCGCCGAGATTACTGGAAACCGTTGTGATTCCATCAATGGCGCCGATCTCGCGGAACATTCTTAGGGCCTCTCGAAACATGCTCTCCGCCCGATCGATCCGGCCCAGTTGATAGTAGAGTCCGGCAAAGTCACTGAGTGTGCGGGCTTCGTTGTTGCGATCGCCGGCCGCTGCATAGCTCTGGCGAGCATTCTGGCAGTCTCGGATGGCCTGCTCGGTGGAAGAGCCATTGCCAAGGGTCTCGCAAAGAATTCCATAGGCGCGTGCGACGAGCAAATGAGCACCCTGTGCAGTGCCCTTTTCAACAGCGCGCCGCCCCGCTGCTTGCGCTTTCGCATAGTCGTTATTTATCCAAGCGCGTGATTCAATCATGTCGATCCGTGGATCGTCAGCAGCTGGACTAGGCAGGCGCCGCAGGGCGGCCACGGTTTTCAGCGCATCTTCAGAGTTCACACGGCGTTGCTCGTCGGCCAACCGAAGTCCGTAATTCAGGTTGTCCGGAAACTGGGCAAAAAGCTTCCGGTACACCTCAATCGCTTTGTTTGTATCCTGCAGCGACGAATAGTACTGACCATCAATTTGGAGACGTTCTTCTAAGCTTAGATGTTCAGAAAGCGCGCGCGCATGCTCAGCCTCGTCGCGAGCCTTCAAGTCGTATCCGAGATGATGCCATGCATCGGACAAAGCGGAATGTGCTAGAGGAAAATCCGGTTCGACCGCTATCGCCTGGACAAGCAGATCTCGGGAGTGGACAAAGTCGAATGCCCAGAGACGAGACCGACCTTCGGTGTAGAGCTTTACCGCCAGCTGCTTCACCGGTAAGGCAGCTCTCGTCTGCGCGAAAGCCTCTTCTGAAATTGATGTGCCTCCCAAGCTGTTCCGAAGAGACGCCCCGGCCTGACCTACAAGTTCGAAAAGGTTGTCTTCATTTCCCACAAAAGCTCGCTCGGCAATCGTCTCGCCGCGTTCGGTGTCTTGGACCCGAACGTCCAGACGAATCCGCCTCTCTCCTTTTCCCGGCAACGGCGTATATGAGCCAAGTACGACCACGTCTGCTCCAGGATTGGTATGGAGCCGTTCAAGGGTCTCTTTCGCCAGGCTGTCTTCGTCGCTCAGTGGGAGTTCTCGTTTTGCGCGCGCCACGTCCTCACCCGAGACCATACGTAAGGCGCTATCAGCGGCGAGCTCGGTACTGAGCATTTCCGCAAAGGCCGGCGAGAGCCAGTTGTCCTCGGGACGTCCAGGCAGATTGCGAAAACCCATCACGGCTACAGATCGTCGAACGTGTACCGGAGGAAGGTTGGTCTCGGCCATAGTCTTATTTTCTATCCTGGTCCGCGGAAGGCGGAATCGATAAGCGGTACCACCGATCACAAGCACAATGAATGCGGCAATTGCTATGTAACGCAACCTCCGGCCTGAAATGGCAGAGTGTTTTTCTGAGCTGAGCGACGAAATCGGCGGTCTTACAGGCCCAGGTGTGACGGGGCGGACCGGATCTTGTGATTCTGTGGCAGTAGTGACCGGCGCCAAAAAGCGATAGCCTCGCCGCGGAACCGTTTCCACATAACAGGGTGCGTCCGCATTGTCCCCGAGTGCATCACGGATCTTCCGGATCGCGACTCCCAAGCTGTTATCGAACTCCACGAAGGTGTTTTGGGGCCAAAGGCGTTGGCGCACCTCTTCGCGGGAGACGACCTCTCCTGGTCTCTCCACCAGAATTGCGAGCAGGCGGTAGGGCAGATCTTGCAACTTCAGCTGGTTGCGGTTGCGAGTGAGCGTGGCCTTACTGGTATCAAGCTGGAACGGACCAAACCTGTATACGGTCTTTTTGTGAGGTTCCCCAGGCGACACGCGGTTCCCTTTGGTCACAGATGGTAGCACAGCCCCGTTAAGAAGAGGGTCTAAGCCTATAGAAACCTGACACTTATCAGTTAAGGCACGTTTAAAGGACAGTTTCATTGACCCGACGAGCAAATCCCTACACATTGACGTTCGAAGGGCAGCCGATTCGCGCGACCACCGTTCGGAAGGCAGCCCACCAGCCATCAGGGGGAAGTGGCATCGGGGGGATGCCAACTTCCACCTGGGGACGTCACTTGAGGGGTAAGGAAGATCATCATGAAACGAGTCCTAATCGTCGTAATCCTGTTGGCCATTCCCGCTTGTTTCGGGCAGACGCAGACTGCGAAAGTTCGCACGTATTACGTTGCCGCGGACGAGGTGGACTGGGACTACGCCCCTGGCGGTGTCAACAAGATGATGGGCATGAAGTTCGAGGGCTACTCGACGGTATTTACCGAACGGGGACCGCACCGAATTGGAACCGTTTATCGCAAAGCCCTTTACCGCGAATATACAGACGACACCTTCACCCGGCTCAAGCCCCGACCTCCGGAGTGGGAGCACACGGGAATTCTTGGCCCGATCCTGCGAGCCGAGGTCGGTGACACGATCCGCATTCTTTTCAAGAACAACGCTACACGTCCGTACAGCATGCATCCGCATGGCGTCTTCTACCGAAAAGACTCGGAGGGAGCGCCGTACGACGATGGCACTTCCGGAACCGACAAAGAGGACGATGCAGTTCCTCCCGGCAAGACTCACCTGTACACGTGGGAGGTTCCTGAGCGCGCTGGACCCGGACCGAACGACCCTAGCTCGATCGTCTGGCTTTATCACTCCCACACGAACGAGTTGAAAGATGTTGAGAGCGGGTTGGTGGGCGCCATGATCATCACGCGACGCGGCATGGGAGATGCCAATGGCAAACCGAAGGATGTGGATCGTGAATTCGTCTGCCTGTATCTGCTATTCGACGAGAACGTGAGCTGGTATCTCGACCACAACACCGAAACGTTCACCACCGATCCCAAAGGCGTAAAGAAGCTCGAGTTCGCCCCCGTCGACAACGAAGGCAACTTCTCCGGTGTCGGTTCGGGATTCACCGTCGCCAACGCCAAATTTGCCATTAACGGCTACATCTACGGCACCGGCCCGATGATGACGATGAAGAAAGGCGAGCGTGTCCGCTGGTATCTGGTCGCACTCGGAGAGCAGTTCAGCGTGCACACGCCCCACTGGCACGGCAACGTTGTCTTGCACGACGGCAAACGTACCGATGTCGTTCCCCTCATGCAGGCACAAATGGAGACCGTGGACATGGTAGCCGACAATCCCGGAATTTGGATGTTCCACTGCCACATTGATGATCACATGGATGCCGGAATGGTGGCGCTTTACAAAGTTGAGCCGTAACTTAAATGCCCCGATATCGGAAATCGGGGAATCTGTCCTGGAGGGAGAACCGCGATGTTTCGAAATGCTTTTTTCATTTGCATATTGTTAATACCTGCCTCGATGGCTTCGCACTATGCCATGGCGGCTGACTCCTGCCAGCCGGTATTCGACGCCATCACAAAAATTATCACGACCCCCAGCCATAGTTATTCCACGGGAGTCCTGAATGGCAAGGCACGCAGCACCGAGACCATCTATGTCCAGGGAAAGAGTTACATGATCGTGCAGGGCAAGTGGATGCTTAGCCCGGTAACCCCAAATGATGTGTTGGAGCAAGAAATGAAAAACCGCACGAACAGCAAAGCTACATGCCAATTCCTGCGTGATGAATTCGTCAACGGCGAACCCGGTGCGGTCTATTCCATGCGCCGTGAAACGGAAAATGCAAAAGAGGACGGGCAGATGTGGATTTCCAAGACGACTGGCCGCGCGTTACGAAAAGAAGTTGATGTGGACTACGGTGGTGCGATGGGGAAGAGCCACCTATCGGCACGCTACGAGTACAGCAATGTGAAACCACCGATGTGAGCGAAAGCATTTTCCAACGATTTCTCTGCAAGGACCAATGATAGGGAGGTTGAGCATGGCCAACTTTTGTACGAAATGCGGAACGCCGCTGACGGGTCGATTCTGCGTAAAGTGCGGCGCGGATATAAGTCAATCAACGGCTCCCGCGCCGCCGCAGCCAGTACAACAAAATGCAGGAACGGCATCGCCGGAAGCTGTTCCGGTCCCGGTTGCCGTGCCGGCATCCGCAACCGTTCCGCCCCTGGTCACCAACAAGAAGATGAGTCCGCTGGCCAAGCTTGGGATCGCTGCGGTCGTAGTCGTCTTCGTTGGTGGCGCACTCGCTGCCGGAGGTGTTTATTACGTCGCCCACCGAGTCAGTCAAAAGATTCATGAGGAAGCAGGGAGCATTCTTGGATCAAGCCCAAGTTCCGCCAGCCCGGATTCCTCGAGCGGCGGAACAGGCTCGGGAAGCGCAGGCGGGATCGACGTCTGCCGACTGTTGCGCAAAGAAGACGTCGGCCGCGCGGTAGGGGTCGAGATCGTCCGCACACAGCCTGGGGACAATTCGTGTTCTTACATCGCGAAGGGTGATAAGGCGGACATGCTCGCACAACACGCCACCGCAATGATGGCCGCCCGCGGCGCGGACAAACAGACGCAACAAACGATCCAGAAGTTTGCGGGAGGCATGTTCAAGGCATTTCAGAGCGAACAGCCGGCATCGGAGCAAGACACTTCCGGTGAAGTGCCGGTGTTCTCGTTTTCGGTCGATCCGAACGCGGCGGAGGAACAGATGCGCCTGAACGCCAAGGTGCTCGGCGTTATGGGAGACCAGGAAGGACTGCCTGGTATCGGCGATCAGGCGTTTGTGTCGGCGGACGGAATAATCATGATGCGCAAGGAAAAGAATCTCGTCCGCATCATGTTCATCTCCTGCCCGTGCAATACGGACGCCGTGAAGCCTTTGGCCAAGGAAATCGCAGACGCGCTGTAGACCGGCGTGAGGGAAGAATGCGTGACACGAGACCACTGCCCAGAAAAGCTTACGGCAAGTTTACATTTTCAACTGGAGAATCTCAATGAAAACCGCTTCCTTGAATAGAAATGTTCATTTAACAGTTAACACCTTATCTGAAAGGAAACATCATGAAAGCTAGTTATCCTGTCCACGCATTCCGAACACTGGAGAAACCGCTGTCCCGCCTAGCCTGCTTCCCGCTCATCCTGCTTCTGGTCTTAGGCGCCTGTTCAAAGCCCGTGTCGAACACAGGCGCCGCGGCATCGCAGGGCGTGGCGAACGGCGATGCCAGCACTCCCGCAGGCAACGCGTGCGACCGGAAACTGGTGACGTCGGCCGACGCAGCCCAGATCTTGGGCGAGCCGGTCGCTTCGGAAAAGGTCCTGCCGGGCGATGCACAGTCTTGCGTGTTCACCACGGCGGACTTCACCAGGCTGACGATCTCCCTGCGTCCGGGCCTCGGGCGAGCAACGGTGGATACCTGGGCTGCGGGGAACATGCCCATGCCGGTGACCAACGTATCGGGCGTCGGCGAACGGGCGGTGTGGCAGTCGACGCTCAAGGAGATCAACGCGGAGAAGAACAACCTGCTCTGCGACATCGGCGTCGTCGGTCCTGGCCACAGCGCGGGCGCGACACCGGAGAAACTAGGCGCCCTTTGCAACAAGATCTTCGCGGCGATGTGAGGCTTCAGCACCCAGCCCGCCAATCAAAGGCCTCTAGGCGCGACCTGACCGCCTCCGAGTCGGTGTGTGTGGTCCGCGAATGAGGTGGTGCGGATTGATCTTGAAGATTGATGGGCCTTTGCTCCAGGACGTAGATCTAGACATGGAGCCCAAGGCAAGAGGCATCAATCAATTCGTTTTGACTACAACGAAAAATGAAGGGACCTGACGGTGCGTTTCGGCAAAAACAAAAACAGAAAGAGAACAAGAATGAAATCACGACGGAACAAGTGGAAAATCCACTTTGCTTTTGTCTTGTTCCTCTGCTGCACTGCGGCGTTCGCACAGCAATCGAACAAACCGGTAACACCGGTTCCGCAACACTTGGAGGACTTGCCTGCTGCAGGCCAAGGCTCGAAAAGCGGAGCGAACCAGCCTTCGCCGGAGATCCAGAGTCTAATCAAGGTGCTCTCCGGAAAGTGGTCCGTCAGTGTGAAGTTCGAGCCGACTGCCGCAATACCGGGCGGTGCCGAAGGAACCGGAGAGGAAACGTGGCGCGCAGGACCAGGGGGATTCACGTTTCTGGATGAAGTGCATCTGCCCACTCCCGGAGGAGAGGTCTTTCTCCTCGGGATCATCTGGTGGGACGGCAAAACGAAAAGCTTTTACGGCATGGAGTGCAACAACCAGCTTCCCTACATATGCGACCTGAAGGGTGCGCTCAACGACATCACGATGAAGTGGGATGGCAAGGAGTTCACCATCGACGAATTGGAGACTTCTCCAGACGGCAAGAAGATGATGTGGCACGAGGTGTGGTCCGATATCACCCCGACCTCGTTTACCCAAACCGGAGATATGGGCGAGCCTAGTGGTCCGTCCAAGAGATTCTTAACGATCCGCGGGACGCGGCTGGCGGCCAGCAAAGAATCTTCGGCAGAGAAGCCTGAGCAAGCGCCGACTGGCGAGGTTCAGGCAAGGCACATCAACGTATCGTTTGCTCCGGGAGAACGCCCATGAGATCTCCCGCTTGTCTTGGAGGCGTCGTGGTAGTGTTCATCATGAGCTTCGTGTTTGCCGCAAGGGGCGGAACGAAACTGCTCACTACGGATCCATTGACGGGACTTGCGCTCTATCCCGCCACAGATTCCCGACTCCACTTGGGTAATGAGCCTACTCGGCTGCCCGAGTCGCAAGTCTGTAAAAGCAAAATGCAGGTTGATTTCTACTCGGTTTACGACTCCAAAGTGAATGCGACGCTCGCTTGGTATGACGCTCACCTGCCAGGGTTCAAGAAGACGCACGCTTACGCCGCCAACCGCTCGCAAGACACCTACTACAAATCCGATGGGACGCTGATTGTCTCAGTCACAGGCAGCCCGGGCAAAGAAGGAGAAAACACGGACACCTATTCGGTGTTGTATGCCCGTCTTCAGCCCGGACTACCCGAGAAGACGATCGTTGGCCTTAATCAACAGAGAGTTGTTTGCCCCTGATCGATCCATCTTTGCTCCCTAGCTTTTTTCGACTACGTAAAATTGTGAATCATCGTTTCTGGCGCGCTTGCTGATCGGCTAGAGGCTTTCGTGCTTCGAGGACAGCGGGGTTTTCCGTGTCGGCTTGCGGGCAGTTGGTGACCGCCGCGAGGTCTTTTACTGGATCACTTCCGCATCGGCGACCATTGTTTTATAACGGCCAGCTCGCTGAGGCGTACTACCACAATCGTGTGTTTGGACTCTTTTGGTGAGGGTGACTTCTCGGTTGGCCATCGGTGACCCCTTGACGTTGGTATCAGTACAGGTATCACCAGTCTGCAAGTGCTAGATAACAAAAATACTGGCGGAGAGAGAGGGATTCGAACCCCCGATACCCGTAAAGGTATACACGCTTTCGAGGCGCGCGCCTTCAGCCACTCGGCCATCTCTCCGCGCCCACCAGTTTCGCTTTTATCTTATCAGGGGAGCTCTTGGCTTCGAATTTCCCGCCCATCTCACTGAACTGAGCCCGGCTCAGCCTCCTCACCCAAGCCAAGTATGCGGTTAGTCAACAATTCCAGCGCGGGCGGAATTCGGCAGTTGCTTTCGAGAACGTCCCTGACGAAAAACAAAGCGGACATACCTTAACGGGTATCCCACCCTCTCCGCCGTTTCTCAGGCTGTGGATAACCTACAATCGAGCACAGCGCCCAGATCCACGCCGGCTCCCGCAGACCAACACCGTTGCAGATCCCAGAGTCCAGGCAAGAGAAGTGCTAGAGTTACGCAAATGCGTTCTGAAATTGAACAGGCCGTTATGCTCTTGCAGCATACTTCTCCGCGAGCATGACCACCATCGTACAAGTCGAATACCGAGTCGGCGTCCCGTCGATCCGTGAAAACTACTGCTCTTGCTTCTGCCCCGCCGCAAACACCGTCCAGGGACCGGCCTTCATATCCCGCAGCAACGGCTTCTGCCAGGCGAATTCCGGATGGCGCTCAAGGAAATCAGCGGCCAGAAAGTCCGCGCCGCAAGGATGCCCTGCTCTCGCCACAAAGCTCATCTTCGCGGCCATGGCGCTGTCCGTCGCTTTCCCCTGCACCGCCCCGCCTGGATTATAGGCGTCCCATCCCCACTCCTTCACGCCGCGCGAAGAGGCATCCACATGCCCGCACAGCGCTCGCTCGTTCGGTTGCTCCTTCTTTTCGAAGCTGTCGAAATGGTCCGACAGGAACTGCTCCGCCATGGTAACGTCAACCTTTCCCTTGGCCTGCTTCATTACGTCTTCCCAGCGCGCATGCCGAGCATTGGGCGAAGACGAAGCATTGTCGGGATTAAAGGTGGTCTCGTCACGAATCACTTTCGGATCGCGCGCGAAGTTCGAGCTGACGAAATATCCATCCTTCGTGCGCCACAGCGGCGTGTTCTTCAGCCCCAACTCCAGATATGCGATCTCTCCCGTCTTCCGGTCGCCAATGAGCCAGTCATTGGCATATCCACCGTTGTTGCCCTCTTTGATAATCCGCACATAGTCATCAATGTTGTTGGCGTATTGCAGCGCCTTGCGGGAACGCATGAATTCAGGCTTCCCGCGCGGATCCCAACCTTCAAACTGCGTGATGGTGGTTTCCGTAATCATCATGCCCGCGGAGTTCACGCCAAAATCGTCGTCGCTGGTTATCACACCGGGAAAGCCGTCCATCAAAATCCGATTCCCGTGTTCTGGCTGGATGTCGAAGATCACCACCCAGCGCTCGCCCGCCAGGTAGCTCGTCCAATTATTGTGCGCGACCACAATCTGGTGATCTTTGGTTATGCTGCCCGTCGCAATAAATGCGCTGCAGTTCCCGGGAGCTGCGAGCTTCGGCGCCTTGGCCGACTTCTGCTGCTTGTTGAGCCAGGGCACATAGTAGTCGGGCACTTCCTCGAATGCGTTGAGCGCCACGATGTCGTAGACGTCGAGACCGACGCCGTGTGCCTTCACTCCATCGGCTATGCCCTGCAGTTCCTGCTGGTATTCAGCGTCGATGTGAGGCCAAAGCATCTGCCGCGCCGTGGTGCGGAAGAATTCCCAATCTCGCTGCGTCTGATGCATGTCAAACATCTTGATCGCCTCAAAGGCATCGGCAATTTCCGGCGCGAGAAGATAGCCGTGCTGAAAGCCGACGTCGGACGGCGAGCCTTCCAGGTGCACGTAGGTCCAACCACCCTGCTGGAAGCGATAGGCCTTCTGCAACCGCGCGTCGGACGAGCCAGACGCCGCTCCCGCCGCCACAGCGCAACTTAAAACCAGCGTGAAACCGAGCACGAATCCCTTGCGCACAAGCTGTTTCAACATGAATTCCCTTCCCTGACCGTCTTGCAAAGATCGGTCCGCCGCATCGACGCAACATTCTAGCCTGTCGCTTGTGCTTCTAGATATCCGTCCGCGGCTCCGGATGCCTCCTCAGATACCAGCATGGCAACCAACCCGCGTGCGGAAATAGAGCGTTCACGCACGTCTGAGCTTGCGGTGGGTCAAAAATGAACTGTGTCTTTCCGTTCTTCTGCAGCACGGCGTAGTAATGATTCACCGTAACCGATCCGTACGCATTACGGCTAGTCGCCGCCCGGATCCGAAAAACCGCATAGTCCAATCCATACGCCAGGACGGCCGCCCCAACCACGGCGAGAATCACGGCGACGAAGATTCGTCGTAGTCGCACTCTCAGGCTTGGAGCGGATGTCAGAGTCATCGACGCCAGATTATAAGCCCTCGCCCGCATTCCCATCCCACGTTGACAATTCCCCCGTCCGGCAGGCAAACTACCGCATTCGCTGGGAATCGCTTCCGGCGAGCGCCTGCTGCGGCCCGCGATGCACAATGGCTGTTCAGGCCTTATAATCGCTCTTCACCTCGTACATGGCCATGACCGAGCAACGGGTCTCGTACACGCTCGACTCCTCATTGGAGACGATCGACAATGCGGAGGAGAAGGCCACAAAGATCGCTACCGACCTCGGCTTTGGCGACGACGAAGTCATGCAGATATCCATGGCCGTGCGCGAGGGCGCGGTCAATGCCGTGTTGCACGGCAATTCGTATGCTCCGGATAAGAAAGTAACCCTCGCCTTTGAGCGCACGGGCGACGATCTGGTCATCACCATTCGCGATCAAGGCCCGGGGATGGATTTGAGCAAGATTCCGAACCCCTTGGCCCCGGAGAACCTGCTCAAAACGTCAGGCCGCGGAATTTTTCTTATGCGCTCGTTTATGGATGTGGTTGAAATTCGGCCCTCCCAAACGGGCACTGAACTCAAACTAATCAAGCACGTCCACGGGCCATCCGCGGGCGGCAAGGAGGCTTCCCAGTGACCATGAAGGTTAGCAGTCGGCAAGTGGATGGAGTTACGATTGTGGATTGCAGCGGTCGCATCACCCTCGGCGAAGGCAGCGTCATTCTCCGCGACACGGTGCGCGATATCCTCGCCAAAGGGAACAAGAAGATTGTTCTGAACCTGCAGAACGTCAACTATATCGACAGTTCGGGCATCGGTGAACTGGTCAGCGCCTTCACCACGACCAAGAATCAGGGCGGCGAACTCAAACTCCTGAACCTCACCAAGAAAGTCAATGATCTGCTTCAGATCACCAAGCTCTACACCGTGTTCGACGTGAAAGACGACGAAGCTTCCGCGGTCAAGTCGTTCAAGTAGACTTGCACCATTGTCTGTCGATGTGGGTCCTGTGAGTGTGGGTGATGTCGATCTGGGTGCCCCATTTCTCGCGTCTTTTGCGAGAAGTGGGGACTTTGCTCAGTTTCATTCCGGAACGGTCCACTCATTTTTTTCTTCTGGTCACAGACTTTATCCCGCGACCTTCCTAGAATCAAGGCATGTCGCCCCTCCCACCTGTGGGTACAACCGCCCAAGCCTGCCCTGAGCGAAGCCGAAGGGGCTGTCCGGCCGGGCAAAGCCCGGCAGTTCTCCGCAGCGGCAGTTACTTGCCGCCGGGAAGCGCACTCGCCCTCGGACTAATAATCCTGGTCTTCGCGCCTCTGCTCTCCGCCTCCGATTGCATCCCCATTCACCAAGCCAGCCAGCACGTGGGTGAAACCAAGTGCGTCGCCGGCAAAGTCCTCAAAATAAGAATTGGAAATAAAGGAGTTCATTTCCTCGACTTCTGCGCGGATCAGATGGCCTGCCCCTTCACGGTGGTAGTCTTCCCTTCCGGATTGAAAGATGTCGGCGACGTTCGCCGCCTGGCAGGGCGTACGATCGAAATTCATGGAGCGGTCAAACTCTACGACGGCCGCCCTGAGATCATCCTCAACCGCATCAGCCAGATCACGGGAGGCGCCGCGATGATCCCTCCGCTCCCCAAAAACTACGACGTCGAAAATCGCGGCCACTACAGCGCCGGACACCTCCGCCCGACCAAGAAACCGGCCAAAACCAAAGCCACTCCCTCCACCACCGCCACTTATGGCAACGATGTCGAAGGCGAGGATCCCCAGTAGCAGGGTTCACACCATCCCCTTGCGCAACTCTTCCAACGGATACTTTGTTCCCCGCCACTCAATCCCATCATTCCACAAGGTGAGCACCATCGAGCGCAAGAGCGTAAAGATACACAGCGCCGCGCTCACCGGATGCAGCAAGAAGTAATACGACGGCACCGCTATCCACCGCGACATCCCGATATAAATCAAGAAGATTGATCCCAGCGCCACTGCATACGGCACGCGAGCCCACCCATGGGCCAGAAACACACCGAGAAATGGCCCGAAATTCAGGAACGCCAGCCCGAAAGCCGAGATCACCGTGCGCCACCACTGAAACGAAAGCACGGCAAAGAAATTTTTGGTCAGGTTATTGACCACTCCCATTGCGCCTTTAGCCCACCGGATCGAAATCAAATCTCCGCCGAAGACGTTGCGTTGAGCAAAGCCCGCCTTCTTCACCAGCTTCCCCAGCTTCATGTCGTCGATCACTTCCATGCGCAGGGCCTCATAGGTTCCCACCGCGTTATATACGCTGCGCCGCACCAGGTTGAACGCGCCCACGCCCATGTGGTCATCCGTTCTCGGATCAGCCACCTTCCACGGCCGGTGCCCAAACATGAACAGGGTATGGAAAAATGCAATCATCATGTACTCGCCCGGCCGCTTCATGATCATGCGCGGAAACAACACGACATGATCCGCGGGCACGGCCTCGGCGTAAGCCAGCGCGCGTCGCAATGCGTCTGGTCTGAAAAGCACGTCCGCATCGGTGAAAAGCAGCCAGTCGCCGGTCGCCTGGTTCGCCGCCGTCCACATCGCATGCGTTTTTCCCAGCCAGCCCGCAGGCAGTTCGCTGTGATGAACGACCCGGAACTCCGGATGCCCCATTTCTCGCGTCTTTTGCGAGACGTGGGAATTTTTCGAAACCCGTTCCATGATCTCGCCCGTGCGGTCGGTCGACCGATCGTTAACCGCGATCACTTCATAGTTGTCGTAGTCGAGCGCAAGCATCGTATTCAGCGCTTGCTCAATGGTCTCTTCTTCGTTGCGGGCCGGAACAATAATGGACACGCGAGGATTGCCAGCAGGCGAAACGGGATTCCGATCCCACTCCGGACGAGAAACATCTGCCACGCTGGGCATGCCCAGGGCAGCATCCAATATGCGGGAGACCCACGCCAGCGCCAGAATCGTTCCCGCAATCCAATGAAAGTAAACCATCCTGCTTACGACTTCCCTGCCCCGGCAGACGCGCCGTCGACCGCGACCGGCGGCGCAAACTTCATTCCATAGAACAGTATCGCAGACGAAATCCCCATCGCGATCACGGGCAGAATAAACGCCGCCTGCAACGATCGCTTGTCCGCCACCCATCCCATCATGGTCGGCGAAGGCACGTCCCCCAAAATATGAATGATGAAAATATTGACCGCCAACGCCGTGGCCCGAATGTGCGCCCCCACCGAATTGATCACAGCTGCGTTGAGCGGAGCGGTATTGAGCAGAAGAAAAAATGCCGCCACCGTGATCGCCGGTATCATCACGGGCCCTTTCACAAACAACGCCACAATCATGACCGGCACGCCCAGCAACATGCTTGCCGCCGAAACCAGATAGTAGGAACCCTTCATCCGCGGCAACAGATAATCCCCGAGCCATCCGCCCGCCAGGGCCGCGACGATTCCATCCACAACAATGATGATCCCGAACGCAAAATTGGCCGCCTCCAGCGTGTAGCCTCGCTCGCTGAACAGGAACTTCGGGATCCACACCTGAATCCCGCCCAGAGAAAACGTCATGGCCGCCATCCCCAGCGTCGACGTCAGAAACGCCGGATTTCGCGCCAGCCCAAGGATCGTCCCTCGTTCCGGCGTTTCCTTCAGCGAATCAAACTGGCCCCGCTCCGGCTCCTTCAAAAACAGAACCGCCAGTGCCAGCAGGAATCCCGGTGCGGCCGCGATATAAAACGGAAATCGCCACCCGTAATGCGGAGCCAGATACCCGCCGAGCAAATATCCCGCCGCCGACCCCACGGGAATCGCCAGATAAAACACTCCCAGAATGCGGCCGCGCTTTTTCTCGGCGAACAGATCGGCCACAAACGTCGGCGCAATCGTGACAAACGTCGCCTCGCCCACCCCCACCAGCGTGTGCCGGATCAGCAGTTCCGTGTAGGTATGCGTGACCGCGGTGAGCAGAGTCAGCCCGCTCCAGAACAGCGCGCCCAGCACGATGATGAGCTTCCGCGAGTACCGGTCCGCCAGCGGCCCTACAAACGGAGCCGCAATCATGTAGAAACCAAGGAAAGCGCTGGTCAGATATCCGATCTGTGCATTGCTCAGATGAAACTCATCCTGCACCAGCGGCTGCACCGCGAACAGCACGTTGCGGTCCGCGTAATTGAGCAGGTTGAGCGCCGTGAGAACAATCAGCGCGGTGCGCGGTTGGAGATCCGTCTGAGCCACAGGTCGAGCGAATATAGCATGGGCTCAGCTTCGCTGCCGCTTCGGCCGCGGCCACCGCGCCACAATCGTCGTCGCAATGCCACCCCGCGGGCGAAATTCCCCCTTCACTTCCGCCCACACTGGCTTCGCCCACTTCACTACATCCTCCAAAACCTGGTTGACGACGTTCTCCTGAAAAATCCCCAGATTCCGGTAGCATTGCAGATACTCCTTCAGCGATTTCAATTCCAGGCAGTTTTTGTCGGGCATGTAGCGGATCGCTAACACGCCAAAATCGGGGAGCCCGGTCTTCGGGCAGACCGACGTGAACTCCGGATCATCCACCACAATCTCGTATCCAGGAAATTGGTTAGGCCAGGTCTCAATCTCCGGAAACTTCGTGTCCAGACCCGCGGCGGCGTGCTCAGGCGTATAACGAGGCGATTTAGCCATGCCACTATTGTAGCTTTTGATCGTTATGCAGCCGTAGTCACGTTGCCCGCATCCAATCAGATACCGTGCTGGGAGCGTCCCTATGTATCTGTCGCGGCCTCCGCAATGGTAAATTACTACTTACAGTTATTCCTACCGCAACCTGAAAGACTACCGGTTGGCATCGACGAACAATTCGAAAACACCGTCCCGCCGGCGCTGGATATGGCCCGCGTTCGCACTGCTGGCGGTCCTGGCGCTGCTGTATTCCTATCTCCACCAGACTCCTCTGAAAGTGCGTGCCGCTACGGTCGAGCGCGGTTCCATCCGCAGCCTGGTCTCCACCAACGGCAAGATTGAGCCCATCCAAAACTTCGAAGCGCACGCTCCCATCGCGACCACGGTAAAACGCCTGCTGGTCAAGGAGGGCGACCACGTGCACAAGGGCCAACTCCTGCTGCAACTCGACGACGCCGACATCCGCACCCAGGCTGCCCGCGCCCAGGCTCAGGTAAGAACAGCGCAAGCCGACCAATCCGCTCTCCAGACCGGAGGCACCCAGGAAGAAGTTTTGACCTTGAATGCACAACTCGTGAAAGCCCGGAGCGCGCACGATGTGGCCCAGCGCAGTCTCGATGCTTTCCGCCGTCTGCAGCAGGAAGGCGCGGCGTCCCCCGGCGAAGTTCGCCAGGCTGAAGACACTCTGCAACGTGCCCAGGCCGACGTTACCTTGCTCGAGCAAAAACAGAAAGACCGCTACTCCAAACCTGAAACGGCGCGGATCGAGGCCCAGGGCACTGTAGCGCAAGCCGCCTATGACGCCGCCGAAGACGCTCTGCTCAAATCCAGCGTGCGCGCCCCCTTCGATGGCATGGTCTATTCCCTTCCCGTCAAGCAGGGCGCCTTCGTCCAAGCCGGCGAGCTGCTACTACAAGAAGCCGATCTCTCCCGTGTGCTGGTTCGCGCATTTGTCGACGAACCGGATGTGGGCCGTCTTCAGTCGGGACAAAAAGTCGAAATCATTTGGGACGCACTCCCCGGCCGTACCTGGACGGGCACAGTGAACACTGTGCCCTCGACGGTGAAGCTGCGCGGCTCCAGAAATGTCGGTGAGACGACCTGCGTCGTTGACAATCACGATTTGCGCCTGCTGCCCAACGTCAACGTTGGCGTCACCATCGTGGTCGCCGAAGACAGCAATGTCGTCACTCTGCAGCGCGACGCTCTGCGCATCGATGAGAGCAAGCCTTACGTTTATAAAATTGTCGACCACCGCGTAAAGCGCCAGACGATTGAGTTTTCTTTGCAGAATCTGACCCGCGTCGAAATTACCTCCGGCCTTTCCGAAGGCGACATCGTAGCCTTACCCGCTGAGGAATCCAAACCACTCTTCGATGGCGCTGCCGTCAAGGTGGTTCCCTAGGACATGGGATGGACCACGCAGTTCGATTGTCATGCTCAGCTGGGCCGACTGTTGCTTCCAGCATTCCTTGTTGCCACCCTGCTGCAACCTGTGCGCGCCGCCACTTCTCCCAAAGAACTTCTCGCAACCGGTCAGGCGGACGAAGCCATTCAAACTCTGGAGCAGAATATCAGTCACTCCTCCGCCGATGCCGAGTTCTATAACCTGCTCTGTCGCGCCTATTTCATGATTGACGAGTGGGACCGCGGCATCCCCTCCTGCGAACGCGCCACTAAACTCGATCCGCAGAAAAGTCTCTACCATCTCTGGCTGGGCCGCATTTACGGAGAGAAAGCCGACCGCGCCGGAGTCCTTTCGGCCGCTGGCCTGGTGAAGAAAATCCGCAATTCGTTTGAACGCGCAGTCGAATTAGATCCGAAAAGTTGGGAAGCCCGCACCGATCTAGCTGAGTTCTATCTTGAGGCTCCGTCCATCGTCGGCGGAGGCCAGGACAAAGCCCGCGCCCAAGCCGATGCGCTGCTCCTCTTCAATCCGGCGATGGCGCACTGGGTTCTCGCCCGCATCGCCGGGAAAAGCAAAGACACCGCCGGCGCCGAGCGCGAATATAGGGCCGCGATTGAAGCCAGTCACGGAACCGCACAGGCTTGGCTGCACCTGGCCCAATTCCTAGCGCACGCCAACCGATTGGACGAAATGGAGCAGGCACTCCGCACCATGGAATCCAGCCCGCTCGACCGCCCCGATTCGCTGATGGACGGCGCCAGCCTCCTGCTGCACATCGGCCGCAACTATCCCATGGCAGTGCGACTGCTCCGCCGCTATCTTTCATCTCCCGCCGAGGAAGGTCCCGCCTTCAAAGCGCACGACTTTCTGGGCCAACTACTGGAAAAGCAAGGAGACCGTCGCGCCGCCGCCCAAGAATACCGTGCAGCCCTGGCCCTGTCTCACACCTACACCCGCGCTCGGGAGGATTTGAAGCGAGTTGAACCTTGAAGCCATGATGCAACGATTGCGTAGGCCTCACATCTCGCGCGGTTCGAGGCTCAGGAATTTCGCCTTCGTGGCGCTTCACCTCGCAAATCCCTTCGAAAGTCCCACCACCGCTCCCATCTGACATTTAAAATCTCGCTGGCATCCAATTGTTCATGAAATCATTCCCAGATCGCTCGGAAAGGGTCGCAATGAAAACCTTGTGGCGCGGTGCCCACACCGCAAAATGGATTCTGGCATTCCTTCTACTCCCCGCCTCGCTGCTGGCCGAACCCGTCTCGCTCAAGCGGGTCGTCGAACTCGCCCTGACTCACGCCACCGGGGCCGCCATCACCGCTGCCGACGAACTGCGCGCTGCCGCCAGCTATCGAGAGCTTCGCAACAACTACGTCCCTCAACTCTCTACCGGAGCGGGTCTAGGCTATTCGTATGGCTTTCCCCTCGCTCTGGAGGGATCCGCGCCCTCTCTGTTCAACGTCAATGCACAATCCGCGCTGTTCAATCCCGCCTTGCGCGATTTCGTCCGCGCCGCAAAAGTAGATTCCGCCATTGCTTCTTTCAAGACCAAAGACGAGCGTAACCAGATCATTCAAGACGCTGCCCTGAGCTATGCCGAACTCTCCAAGTGGGAACAGCGCCTGGTCCGACTCCAGGAGACGGAGGCCGCCGCAAACAACATGCAGGCTGCGGTCGCCGAGCGCGTGAAAGAAGGTATCGACAGCGAACTGGAGGGCAGCAAGGCTCGCCTCTCGGCCGCGCGCGTGCGTCTGCGCATCGCCGAAGCACAAGGCGCCGCCGACGTGCTTCGCGAACACCTTTCCAAACTCACGGGACTTCCTGCAGCGAATATTCAGACCGACGCTGACTCGATCCCCGCGCCTCCCGCCGCCGCGGCGAACCAGGAGGCCACGAAAGAAGCTGCCACTTCCAATCCCTCGGTGGAAGCCGCCGTCGAACACGCCCGCGCCCAGTACTTGCGGGCCCAAGGAGAACACAGGTCTCTCTGGCCCAGCATCGATTTCGCCGCCCAATATGCCTTGCTCTCCAGGTTCAACAACTATCAGAATTACTACATCCCTTCCCGACCCTGCACCACATCCCTCGGCGAATTTCTGTGCGTGACCAGTAGTTTCCAGCAGAACAATGCAACCGTAGGCGTCAGCATCCGATTCCCTCTGTTCAACGCTTCGCAGCGTTCCCGCGCCCAGGCTGCCGATGCCGACGCCCTGAAAGCGACCAAACAAGCGGAAGCCGCGCGGAACCAGGTGTCGGAAGAAACCTTGCGTCTGCAGCGCTCGGTCTCCCAGATGCAAGCCGCGCGCGACGTTGCCCAACTGGAATACGAAATCGCCCAGAAAAATCTGACCGCAGTTCAAACCCGCATCGATGCAGGCACCGCGACGCTCCACGATCTCGACGATGCGCATTCGCAGGCCAGTGAACGCTTCATCGCTCTTCAGGACGTGACCTTCGAACTCGAACGCAGCCAAGTCGGCGTCCTGCGCTCCACCGGAGACCTGGAGAAGTGGGCTCTCGGCACTCCCTAAAAATCGCGCACTTGGAAGGCGTGTACGTCTAATACATCTGCGTACCCCGGGTTTTTTGCGAAAGGTTGGGATGCGGGCAGACTGGCTACTTGGGCTAGAGCTCTCCCCGCAACGTCTTCACCATCCCGCGAATCGCCTTCTCATTGCGCCGGTACCACCGCCATTGCCCTTTTTTGGTCGCCTCCACCAGCCCTGCCTCCGTCAAGATGGCCATGTGATGAGAAATAGTCGGCTGCGAAAGCCTGACGCGTTCCTCAATGTCTCCCGCACAGAGACAGGGTCCGTTCGATACCGCTCTTCGCCCCGTTGCCTTCGCGTCTGCTTCGCCTTGCTTCAAAGCTTGCAGAATCCGGCGCCGGGTCGGGTCAGCAATGGCGTGAAGCGCACGGTCGAGAGATGCTGCGCTGGAAGACATGGATGGACTAGGAATAGCGCGGAAATCGATAGGTGTCAATGTAGCAGGTTCACCTGAGGATTGTGGACGCCAGTTCCCCCCGGTTTGTCATTCCGACCCTTAAGCGAATGCGAGAGCGGAGGAATCTGCTTTTCAGCAGACTCACTACTTCTTCAAAATCGGGCTGTACCCATCTGCGATCAACCGCGCACGCATCGCTTCCGCGTCTTTAATGTCGGGGAACGGCCCAACCTGCACGTGAAACAGCTTGTCTGTCGGGACCTGGGCCGCTACAAACGCCGGATACTCTTTCTTCTTGAGCGCGTCCACCAGAGCATCCCCATCTTCCTGCTTGCTGACAGCAGCCACCTGCACGAAATATCCCGCCGCAGGCAGAGTTGTCGCTGGGTCGGGAGCGTCGGCTGGAGGCGTTCGAGCCGGAGCCGCATCCGCAGGCGGCGCCGCCGCGGGCTCGCTTTTTGCGTCGGCCGGCGGCGTCAACTCAGGGTTGGCGTCCTTCTGCTCCACCGACTTATAGAACGTCATGGGCTGCGCTGCCGGGGATCCGCTGCTCGCCTTCGTTGTTCCAGGAACGATCTGGGGCGAAGCGGCCGCGCTCGCCGTGGTGATCGCCGGCTCTGACTTACGTCCCAGCGAATATCCCAGCGCGAAGAATAGCGCGCAGATCCCAACCAGGCCAAAGAACAGGACCAATAGCTTGCCCGTTCCCAGTGTAATTTCCGTATCTTGTGAAGAAGCCATAGTTCAACTCCAGGCAATTTTCGGCGCGCGAAATTGCTCGCCTCCTTCTTCCTACGCTGTCTTCGCTGGTGCTGCCGCCCCGTTTCCGCTGCCCAGCAACTTCTGCAGTCCTGAGAAAAAGTCCACCGGCACCGGGAAGATCACAGTCGTATTCTTCTCCACGCCGATCTCGGTCAGAGTTTGCAAATAGCGCAGTTGTACGCTGACCGGCTCGGTCGCCAGCAGATGGGCCGCGTCCACCAGCCTCTGCGCGGCCGAGAATTCGCCCTCGGCGTGAATAATCTTCGATCGCTTTTCGCGCTCGGCCTCAGCCTGCTTGGCCATGGCGCGCAGCATCGACTCCGGCATGTCCACCTGTTTAACCTCGACGTTGGTGACTTTTACTCCCCACGGCGAGGTGTGCGTGTCGAGAATGCTCTGCAACCGCAGATTGATTTTTTCCCGATGCGAAAGCAGTTCGTCCAATTCCTGCTCGCCCAGCACCGACCGTAGCGTGGTCTGCGCGAATTGCGAAGTCTGGTAAACGTAATTGGACACCTCAACCACGGCCTTGTTCGGGTCGATCACGCGCAGAAAGATGACGGCGTTCACCTTCAGCGTGACATTGTCGCGGGTGATGATGTCCTGCGGCGGAACTTCGAGTGCCTCCTGCCGCAGAGATACGCGCACGATGCGGTCAATGGGCGCGAACACAAGAGCCACCCCGGGACCCTTCGCCGTGGCTAGCAACCGCCCCAGGCGAAAGATAACTCCGCGCTCGTACTCGGCCAGAATCTTGATGGAACTGAGAATGTATATGACAACGATGACGAGGAGAATAGTAGTAAATCCGCCAAAGATCTCAGACATGAATGCCTCCACTCAGGAAGCGTCCTAACGCTCCTAAGGTCGGATTGTATAGCAGCCAGCAGCAGGCGGCGAGCAAATCGCGAGTACGAAAGTTGCTTGGCTTGATGCGCAAGCATCAGAGCCTGTGCCTCTCCGTAGGCGTCGGGGGGAAGTCCGTCAGACCAAACCGCGAAGCGGCCCATTGGCGCCAGCCCGACATTTTGGAATGAGGCGAACCGGCGGGATGGGTGTACACTATGTGCCGTTTTCCCGGCCAAGAAGGACATTCGTGAGTAATTCGCACTAGCAGGAACAAGCAGATTGCACGGTCAAATCCCGAAAGGCTTGGAGGGGCGGCAAGATGCTCAGCTACTCACGTGGGCCAGACGAGCCATTGTGGGAGAAAACGATTGGGCAAGTGCTCGATCAGACCGTCGAACGCTGGGGCGATTGTCTCGCCCTGGTCTCCCGTCATCAATCGAAACGGTATCGCTGGCGCGAATTGCGCGAACTGGCGGATTGCGTCGCGCTCGGATTGCGCGCGCGCGGGATCAGCCCCGGGGACCGCGTTGGGCTCTGGTCCACCAATTGCGTGGAATGGGTGATGGTGCAGTTGGGTTGCGCCCGCGCGGGAGCGATCCTGGTGAATGTGAATCCCGCCTACCGCACCCATGAACTGGCGTTCACCCTACGCAAGTCGCGGATGAAGGCGCTGTTTCTCTGGGAACGCGACAGCCGCGCTGAGTATGCTCGGATTCTCGACGAGGCTCGTCATGGTCAAACTCTGCCACTCGAACATGTGATTGTCTTCGGGACACCCACATGGGAAGAATTTCTGCGGGCCTCAAGCGACGTCCGCGTCGCCATCCAGCCCGAAGACGTGGCCAATATTCAGTACACCTCCGGTACCACGGGGATGCCCAAGGGAGTGATGCTGACGCATCGCAACCAAGTCAATAATGGCAAGTTTCTGGCACAAGGCATGCGCTATACGGAGAGCGATCGCATCTGTGTCCCGGTGCCGATGTACCATTGCTTTGGGTGCGTAATCGGGACAATGTCCGCGCTGGCGAGCGGGGCGGCAATGATCTTTCCCAATTGGACATTCGATGCCGCGGCTACGCTCGAGGCGATTGAGGCGGAGGGTGCGACATCGCTCTATGGCGTGCCCGCCATGTTCATTGCAGAGCTGGGCCTTCCGTCGTTCAGCAACTTCAATCTGACAAGTCTGCGCACTGGAATGATGGCCGGCGCGCCGTGTCCCGTGGAGGTGATGAAGCAGGTCATGTGCGAGATGCATTGCCGGGAATTGACCATTGGCTACGGTCAGACCGAAAGCACACCCGTAGTGACGATGTCGGCAGTCGACGATCCGGTGGACATCCGAGTCTCGACGATTGGCAAGGCGCTGCCGTGCACGGAGATGAAGATCGTATCGCCTCTGGATAACGACACGATGCCGACGGGCGAGCGGGGCGAAGTGTGCGCCCGCGGGTACATGGTAATGAAGGGCTACGACGACGAGCCTGAGGCCACGGCACGCGCAGTCGATGGCGAGGGCTGGCTGCACACCGGAGATCTCGGCGTGCTGCGGGACGACGGATACATTCACTTGACCGGCCGCGCGAAAGACATGTTCATCCGCGGCGGTGAGAATGTTTACCCGCGCGAGGTGGAAGAATTCCTGTACACGCACCCGAAAGTCTCCGAGGTGCAGTTGGTGGGTATTCCGGATGAACGCCTGGGTGAGGTGGGAGTGGCGTGGATCCGGCTGAAAGCGGGCGAAACCGCTACCGAGGCGGAAATTCGCCAGTTCTGTGACGGGCAGATTGCCTACTTCAAAATTCCACAGCACTTCCGATTTGTGGACGCGTTCCCGATGACGGTGACGGGGAAGATCCAGAAATTCAAGATCCGGGAGATGGAAACAAAAGAGCGCGGACTAGAGAATCTGGCGAAGCGGGAGACGGCGTAGGCTCTCAACTCCGGTCCGGATCAATCCCCTGATCCATATAAATCCAGAGCACCCGCGCCATCCACGTCAGCACCGGCGCCAACGGCAGGAAGAGCGCGATTCCTGCCACCACGCTCTTCAGCAACGGCCAGTTTGACACCTCCCACACCACCGCCGCGAGAACCGCAATCGTGACCACGCCCAGGCCGTAGGAGATGTACATCGCACCCAGGAAGTATCCGTCCTCGCGCGCAAACTTCAACCCGCACACCGGGCACCGTTCATACATGCCCGGAAACCGCCACACCGATTTGCGAAAGATTTTCCCCGCGCGGCATCGCGGACAAAGCTGCTGCAGAATTCCCCGCATCGCAGACACATCGGCTCTCTGCATGGACGAAGTCTAGCAGCCAGCACTTCTAGATTTTGGGTAGACTTCTTGTTTGGCTGAACTCTAGATGTTGGCTTTCTGGATTATGGGTGGCGCAGCGCTTCAAAGCCCCTGTGGGGCGTCCGCCGAGCCTACTGCGCCGCCCTCGCCACCTGGATCCGGCTCGCGTCCACCGGGATCGAACGCTGAATCTCCATCTCGATCGAAGTCCCCACCGGCAATTTCACGTCCGGACCGTGCTTGAGAAGCGCCCATGCCACGCCGCCCGCCAACCCGGCAAGACCACCATAACGCGCTCCGTTCAAGCCTCCGGCCGCCAGTCCGCCGATGCTCCCAACGGTGCCGCCAACTGCCGCGCCTTTTGCGGCATCCTCAACCCTTTTCCCGGTATCCTTGTCCGCCTGGATCGTCCCTTCCTTATCCTTCACACTGTTGTCGTCCGCCCCAGGCGTATTCTCCACCGACGCCGGCAGCATCACCGTATAGCCGCTGGGATAGATCATCGACGTAAAGTGCAGCAGAAGTTCCGCCCGTGTCTTCGACCGCCCGGCGTGCTGTACGCGGGAAATCTTTCCTTGGATGTAAGTCCCCGCCGTCACCAGAATGCGATCGTTCACCACAAAAGGAAATGTCGTCGAGGCATAGACAGGATCACCTTCGCGCGCATTCTTGGTCGAGATTGCCTGCGCCAGCGATAAAGGAATTCTCGTCCCCGCCGGAATCACCACCGCATTCGGATCCGGCGCCTCTGCCACCGGGGCGCCGGCCGGAGCGGCACTCCCCTCTTTCGCCTGAGCCGCAGAATTTTGTTGTGAGGCGCTCGTTGCTTGAGCGGAAGCGTCCGCCGGCTTCGCCGTATCGGCCGCCTGTCCCCACGCCATCCCCGAAATCAGCAGCACGGTCAATAGCGCTCGCATACAAACCCTCCCGACGCAATAGACGAGTTCTTCCAGCCCTAAGCGTAGTCCGCACGACAATGCTATGCAACTATCAGCCTCAGATGCGGCTTGTACTCGTCTAGCTGCCTTGACGAAGCCGCATTTGATCAAACGGTTTTCACCCGTTTACCATGAACATCGCCCGTTCGGAACCATAGGAGGTACTTCGCTTGTATCCGATATGCCAACGGACCATCCTCTTCTTTTTAGGCCTTCTCCTTGCTCTCGTTTCTTTTCCGCTATCAGGCGACGCGCAGGATCAAGCTGCCATTCCGCAATCCTCGCCAGGATGGTCAGATCCTACGGTCAAAGAGATTTACAAAAAATGGCTCCGGGAAGACGTCGCGCGGATTATCACCGACCAGGAACGGACCGACTTCAAGAAGCTTTCGACCGACAAGCAGCGCGACGCTTTTGTCGTCGCCTTCTGGGAGCGCCGCAATCCGAATCCGGGATCTTCCGAAAATAAATTCAAAGAAGAGCATTACCGGCGGTTGGCATATGCCAACACCCACTTCGCAGCCGGCGTTCCTGGATGGAAAACGGATCGGGGACGAATCTACATCCTGTATGGACCGCGGCCTGCTTCCGAGGAGAATCCTCCGGGAATCAAAGACAGCCCGCAGCCGCGGCGTTAGTAGATCAAGTACTTCTCCCGTCACGACAACCCTCAATTGGCTGAAGGCTTGGATGGCACATGGCGGCGAGAACAATTTGCCGCTGTCATCCGCGACGTCTTTCGGCAGTAGGGCTACCTCCGTCGTAGTTGATGCAAATGTCGATTTTCCCGCATTGAAGGGTTTTGAGTGTAATGGTCTTGATGACCTCAACTGACTTCTCGCGGCGGTTCTAGTAAAGTTCCGCTGGTCGTAGGAGAACTGCGGCGAATGAAGAAGCCGCCCCTCGTAGGTTTTACTGAGGAATGACGACGGTATCTCTGCCCCAGGAAGCAAATCTCTAACGACGACGATCAACACAAACCGTCTGACGGCCATCCCAAACAATTTGAATTTGATTCATCGCGGCGTCAATACCCATTCGACAGTTAGCAGCAGAGCCTCAAACGGATTGTTCGTGCCCTGCATGGCTTTCACTATTTTTGACACCGCTGGAAGCACGCAGAATGTGAAGTCCTCACCACCAGCTGCATTCATGCGGACCATCGCTCTAAGACAGAGAATCAGATTATCGGGCGCATAACCGGGCAAGATCTTAATCTTGCGGGAGGCTGGCTCTTGCCGCATCCAGGCGACGAACTCAAGATGTTTTTCTCTCTCCGATAGGTACAACTGTTGGCCGACTTCCAGAGAGCAAGCTGGTATGAGCGTGAACGTCCTTCGGTATCTTTCCTGCAACTGTTCAGTCGATAGATCGTGGACCCGAGCTGCAAAACTAGCCATCAGCCTCGCTTCGTTTCCTGTACCGGGTAAATTTGCGAGGCAGGTTTGAATTTTCGTGGGATACCCCGCCGTAGGCAAGGTCAGAAGGTCGGCGAGGTTTTCAAGGACCAACCCCCAATTGAAACTACCGCACGGGAGCCATGCAGTTTTGGCAAGCCAAGCGCCACAGTGCTCACAGAAGCGAGCTTTATGGCTTATGTGGGCTCCACACTCAGGACAAGAATGGACAGGTCTTCGAGGCAAGAAAAGATGCGTGATCCATCCCATAACTAGTGTTCGGGAAAATATAGCACGAGGAAACCTGCCAGTAGAAGATCGGTTCTACTTGACATTTCTTACGTGGGCGAAAGGGCAAGTCAATAAAACCCGTGTGGTTGGACAATCTCACGGAAAGGGTTGTTGCTGTAACAAGTATGGTCCGCCGTGGCCGGGGTTTTGAGTGCTAAGGCCTGCTAGCGGCACTCGGACCAAGACCCGGTAAAATCTCCTAGCGCTTGGAGGGAGACGCCCGTCCATGAAATGGTGGAGTCGCTTGTGGCGCAGCGTAACCGGATCATCCTTTAGAGGACCGAGTCGGTGGGCACGTCTCACGTTGCCGGGATGGAACGAGGATGCTCCGGTCCACGGTCTGCGCATATGGCGAGACTCTGACGGCGATGTTCTCTCACTCGCCACTCCGACAGGAGGACTCGGCCTTCCTAAGGGGTCCGAGACGGAACTGAGGCGTTGGTGCAGAGAACTGGCGCGGGAGCGTGGGGCTGGACTGATTGAAGTGGCTGGAATCGGCCCCTCCGCCAGTCTCATCTACAAGCGTCTGCAAATGCCAGCCTACGTGTATACGGGCATGTTCATCAACTCCGCTCAGGGGTTTCCTCTTGTTTGGACGATCGTTGCAACCGAACGTGGCACAACTGGCGTGCGGGAGGCGGTGGTGACTTCGAATCTGATGAACGCCGGGAAACTCACGCTTGATGACTACAAACGCGAGTGGGCACTGGACCCCTATGAGCCTGCTTACCGAGGAGTGGATCGAAGCGTTCTTCGCTTCACGTCGGACGATGAAAGTTATGACGAGCAATTTCCACAGCACCCATTGTCCAAGGTCAGGCGCGTTTTGAGGGCGCTCCCCGCTGCCATCCAATTCGATGCCGAAAAGCCCCAAAGCTCAACTTCGTAGGACAAGTTGCTTTGAGCGCGTCGTGCCCGGGAGCCTAGGTATTGCGAAATCGCCATACCTTCATCGACCCAGACGGGCGGGTGCGAAGGCCGGTGCGCAGTTGTACAATTCCTCGACATGAAACCTCGTGGTCTGGGGGCTACTACCATCGCAATGGCGGTTCTTAACCTGGGTGGTTTCGTCGGCATTCCGTGGGATCATCGTGGGGTCGTCGCAATGGTTGCTACCGTGGTTTTGGTGGGCTATGCGGTGCTTTGGTACTACTGGCGGGGCCGGAATTGGGCAAGAATCCTCGTCATAGTCACGTCAATCTTGGCGATAGGCAACCTCATGGTGATAATCGTCCTCTTTGCAGTTGATCGCCTATACAGTTCGTCTGTCCTGTACCACTCTGTGATTGTCGCGAACGCCGCACTTGGCGCTTTTCTGCTGTACTGGCTTAACAGGAAGGATGTTCGTGTCTGGTTTCGAAGATCTGAACCAAGTCCCCGGATACTGCTCTGAATTCTCGTTTGTCACTTGTTGCTTTTCCGCAAGATTGTCAATCGGCAAAATATCGCCATTACACGCATCAACCGCAGCAGAGAGCGCCCTACTTGTAAATCAAATACTTCTCCCGCATCTTCACAAACTTCTGCAGCCCGTCCTGCCAATCCTGCGCAATCCTCCGAGGATCCTGCCCCGCCACCAGCGCGTCATACGCACTCTGATTCACCAGCAACTCCGCCATGCGCTCGATCTTGAAATCCGCCGTGTACAACTTCCGCAGCGCCGCCGCTAACTCCATTCCTAACTCCGGCGCGTCAAATCCGTTCCGATCGGTCACGATGATGTTTACACCCGAGCACATCTGCCCTGCATAGTTGCTCGCTGTCGGCGTAAACGTCACAGGAACAAACCGCACGCCCGCGATCCCGCGTGCATTCAAATAGGCCGCCAGTTCCTTGCTCTTCATCCACGGCGCGCCCAGCAACTCAAACGGAGTATCCGTCCCCCGTCCCACTGAAACATTCGTGCCCTCGATGATCGCCACTCCCGGATACAGCGCCGCCTCGGTCACGCTCCTCAAATTCGGAGAAGGACTCACCCACACCAGACCCGTCGAATCGAACCAGTCCCCACGTTGCCATCCCTCCATCGGCACCACGGTGAGCTTCGCGTTGACGTTCCGTTCCGCATTAAACATCTTCGCCAGTTCGCCCATCGTCATCCCCGGCCGCACCGGGACGGTCCAGTAATTCGTAAAACTTTCCCGCCCGGCGTCCGACACCGGACCTTGCACAAACGACCCCGTAACCGGATCCGGACGGTCCAGCACGATCAGCTCAATTCCCGCCTGCGCCGCGCCCTCCAGAAAATATCCCAGCGTCGTTTCGTACGTGTAATAGCGCGCCCCCGCGTCCTGAATATCAAACACCACCGCATCCAGATTCTTCATCACCTCCGCCGGCGGACGCCGCGCCGCATCCGTCCCCCCATACACGCTGTATACGGGAACCCCCGTCGTAGCGTCCACGGAATCTCCAATGCCCGTTGTATCCAGCGTCCCCGTAACACCGTGCTCCGGGCTGAAGATCGCGTCCAGCGAAACTCCCGGCGCCTTCGCCAGCACATCAATCGTCCGCAGCCCCTCGCTATCGATTCCCGTCTGATTCGTCACCACTCCAATCCGCTTTTTCCCGGACGCTGCCTGCAGCACGTCAAACCCATGCTCCTCGAGCACATCGATCCCAGTCTTCACCGTCCCATTCCGCGAGCTCATGTGCCGCGACGCACTCAGCGCCTCGTTGTATCCGGTGATGCTCTTCCACCGCAGCGCTTCTTTTTCCGACGGATTCAACGCCAGCGCCGCCGTAACTTCTGTCGCCACCTTCGTCCGCAGCCCGATCGCGTTTCCTTTTCCGCGCGGATGCACCGAATTCGTCAGCAAGATGATGTAGGTCTGCGTCGTCGGATCAATCCACACTGACGTCCCCGTAAACCCGGTGTGCCCAAATGATCCCACGGGCAGCAGGTCGCCGCGATTCGACGAAAACGGAGAATCGATATCCCACCCAAACCCGCGCAGCACCGGCGCCTGCGGCGGCTGTTCCGGCGATGTCATCTTCTCCACGGTCACCGCCGATAGAATTCCTCCACCCCCATTCAGCAGCACCTGCGCAAACTTCGCCAGATCATCGGCAGTGGAGAACAGGCCCGCATGCCCCGCCACTCCGCCCATCCGCCGCGCCGTCGGATCATGCACCACTCCCCGCAGCATGTGCTCGTTCTCGTCATACTGCGTGGGCGCAATCTTCGCCCGCCACGCCGCCGGAGGCACAAACCGCGTCCGCGTCATCTTCAGCGGCGCAAAAATGTGCTGCGTCGTATACGCATCCAACGTCTCGCCTGACACCCGCTCCACCAGCGCTCCCAAAGTAATGAAGTTGATGTCGCTGTACACGAACCCCGACCCCGGAGTTGTTTCCGGCGGCTCGACAAATGCCAACTGGTAGGCCGTGTTCTTCCCTTCCCACGGCGTCGTCAAATCCAAGTCGGGCGCAAGCCCCGAGTAGTGCGTCATCAACTGCCGCACCGTGATGTCCTCTTTGTCGTTCTGCGCAAACTCCGGCAGATACTTTGCTACCGGATCATTCATCCGCACCTTACCCTGCTCGACCAGTTGCATCATCGCAGTCGTCGTCGCAATCACCTTGGTCAGCGACGCCAGATCAAACACCGTATCCAGCGTCATCGGCTCGCGTTTGGGCTCCAGCGCCCGGCTCCCATAGGCCTTGCGATAAATTACCGCCCCGTCGTGTCCCACCACCAGCACGGCCCCAGGAATGTTCCCATCCGCAACCGCCTGCTCAATGATGGAATCGACCCCACCCAGGCGGCTGAGCATTGCAGGATGCTTGACCTCGGCAATTGCTTGGACGCAGACCAGCGCGAGCACCCCGATGAAAGCGCACCCAACCCGTAACCAGCAAGAATTTGATTTCATTTTGAGGTTGTCTTGACTGTACACAACTCGGCAAGTCGGCTCAAGATAACTCACGCACCAGAGTGCCTCTGACGTCACACTCCTGTTACCCGATGCCCCATTTCTGCATCCCAATCTGTGGGCATCGGAGTCATCCCGACCGTAGCCCTTTTCCGGCGGAGGAAGGGGTCTCGCGCGCAGACCAGAAATGCCTCCCGGGAGACTTCCGTGCAGGCCGGTTGACGCCGAACCGAAAAGAAGTCAAATTAGTGCAGAATGATCGCCCCGCCAACCAGAGCAACCCCCGGTTAGGAGTGACTCCCTTGCGAAAAGCCGACCGATCATCGGACCAGACCGGCCCATCGTGGATCTTTGTTTGCCCCGTAATTCAAAGGGCGTTTCTTCTCGTCGTCCTTCTAACGACGGGCTATGCATGCCTAGCGCAAACTTCCTCGCAGAGCCTGCAACAGGACGAGCAGCAAAGCAGTATAAAAGGGACCGTAGTCAACGCTGTTACCCACGCTCCCATCGCTCGCGCCCTCGTCCTGACTCCGGACAACAGCTACGCAATGCTGACCGACGGCGAAGGCCATTTCGAATTCGCTCTGCCCAAAGTCGATAGCAATAACACTCTCGTTGAAAGTCGTTACACTTTCGGCCTCTCAGTCCTTATCGCCCGCAAGCCTGGCTTCCTCGACGATCCGAATGTTCGATTGATCGAGGCGACTCCGGGCAGTGAGATCACGATCCCCCTCCTGCCCGAGGCGTTGATTAAGGGACGCGTCATTCTCTCCGAGGCCGATCCCGCCTTGGGCATCACCGTACAGATCTTCTCCAGGCAGGTACAAGAAGGCATGCTCAAGTGGGTGCCAGCGGGCTCAGCGCGAGCGAACTCCAACGGGGAGTTTCGCTTTGCTGAACTTTTGCCCGGCACTTACAAACTGGTGACCAATGAGTTGCTGGATAACGATCCGGCCGCCACGGTTCCGGGCGGTCAACAGTACGGCTTTCCTCCCATCTATTATCCGGGCGTCTCGGATTTTGCCGCAGCCGGCACGATTCAACTCGCCGCAGGACAAATCCTCCAGGCAGACATTCCACTTACTCGCCAGCCTTACTATCCCGTAAGAATTACGGTTGCGAATGCAGACCTGAACGCCGGTATGAACATCACCGTATCGGTGCAGGGACACCGCGGTCCCGGCTATTCGCTCGGCTACAACGCGGAAAAACAGCGAGTTGAAGGACTGCTGCCACATGGAAACTATCTGGTGGAGGCGTCGACTTTCGGACAGAATTCGGCCTTCGGCGCAGTACATCTTTCCGTCGCCGGAGCGCCGGCGGAAGGCCCGGGCCTGACTCTTACTCCTAATAGTTCGATCAGTGTGCATGTCGTGGAAGAGTTCACTTCAACGGATGGGCACGGCTCAGGTACCTGGAACGTCGGAGGGCGCTCTGTCACCGTGCACGGGCCACGGCTTTATTTGCAGATCAACGCCGAGACTGCGGATGATTTCGGGCAGCCAGGGAATGCATCGCTTCGTCCGCCATCGGGAGCGAACGATGATCCACTCGTTCTCGAAAATCTTGCGCCCGGGCGATATTGGTTGCGGCTGCATTCCTCCCGTGGATATGTGGCAGCCGCCACCATGGGCGGGGTTGACGTGCTGCATGAACCATTGATTGTCGCCCCCGGTTCGAGCACCCCGATCGAAGTAACGATGCGCGACGATAGTGCAGAACTCGACGGCACGGTCGCGGGCCTGGCCGCTCCTCCAGCGATGACGGAGTCGACTGTCTCCTCTCGATTCTCGCCACCGCAAGCCTGGGTCTATTGCATTCCTTTACCGGACAGCCCAGGGCAATTCGAGCAGTTCGGGTTATCTCCTGATGGAAAGTTCAACTCGCAAGCAATGGCACCGGGCACATACCGCGTACTTGCTTCCAAGAATCAGCAAACCAATTTTCCCTATCGCGACGCTGAAGCCATGAAGGCTTTCGACGCAAAAGGGCAGGTTGTCCATTTGTCTGCCGGCCAGAAGACGAGCGTGCAGTTGCAGATCATTCCCAGCATCGAGTAAATCATGGTGACTGACTCAGTTTCGGCTCGATCGTTCTTATTAATGACAGCCCTCAGTCTGTTCGGCGCACGAGCCTTGACCGTAGCGCAGACGCCAGGCATTCCCCAAGCAGCACTTCCCGCAAGCGGCTACAGAATCGCCGGAACCATAGTGAGTAAAACCGACGGCCATCCTCTCGCCCGCGCGCGAGTCACCGTGAGGGACGCGAAAGCCCCACGGAAGTTTGAGTCCGTGGTTACCTCTGAAGATGGGAAGTTCGAGTTCACCGGAGTCCCTGCTGGAAAATACGATCTAAACGGGGCGAAGCGCGGATTCATCTCCGCCTCGTACGATCAGCATGAGCAGTTCTCTACCGCGATCGTGACCGGCGCTGGCCTTGAGACCGAAGCCCTGGTCTTGCGCCTCGCGCCTACGGCAATAATATCCGGCAAGATCCTGGATGAATCTGGCGAGCCGGTTCGCCATGCAACGGTCTCCGCCTATTACGACGATCATAGTAGCGGTGTGGATCAGATTCGAAATTACCGTGGGACCCGGACGGACGATCAGGGAGCCTACGAGATCGCCGGGCTGATGCCCGGCACTTATTTCCTCTCGGCCAGCGCGAAGCCCTGGTATGCCATGCATCCCAGGTCGAATCCAACCGATTCCGAGTCGAAACTCCAACCTGCGGCCACAAACGTAGATCGATCTTTTGACGTGGCCTACCCACTGACGTACTACCCCGACGTCACCGAAGCGGACAGTGCAACGCCAATTCCGATCCGCGGGGGTGAGCGTCTGCAGGTGGAGATTCACCTGAATCCAGTTCCGTCTCTCCGCCTCCTTTTTCGTGTGCCGAACAATGGCAATAACGGATTCCCTTTTCCCCAACTGGAGCAACCCGTCTTCGATGGTTCCGCATTTTTGCAGAGCGACGGCGTTCGCGTGGTGTCGCCCGGCGTCGTGGAACTTACGGGCATTCCCGCGGGACACTACAATGTCCGCCTCCAGGGAGCAGGGCCAGCCGTCCAAATGAGCGGAGTCGATCTCAGCAAAGATGGGGAGGAGATTGACACAACCAGCGGCGAAGCCCTGAGTACGATCAAGGTGTCGGTGCAAGAGCCCGGCGAAACAACTCTTCCGCCGCATCTGACGGTTGGGTTGCGCTCGGGAAGCAGAGTCTTTGCGGGGGTGCAAGCGATCAGTCCGAAAGGAGAGGCGGAGTTTGCGCAGATCGCTGCCGGCCGGTACGAGGTGCTGGTCTTCGGCTCCGACAAGCCGTACTCCATCGTGCACATTTCAGCCGAGGGGGCCGAAGCCTCTGGCCACACAATCACGGTGAAAGCGGGCTCCTCTCCTTCCGTTTCGCTCACTGTGGTGAGTGCCAGCCTGAACGTGGAAGGCACGGCGAAGCGCGCCGGTAAACCTTTCGCCGGAGCGATGGTGGTTCTGGTCCCCAAAAACCCGGAGGGAAACCGCAACTTTTTCCGCCGGGATCAAAGCGATCTCGACGGTACCTTTAATTTGCAAAATGTCGTACCAGGTTCCTACAACGTTCTGGCGATCGAGAACGGATGGGATCTGGATTGGTCCCAGCCCGCTGTGATTGCAGCATACCTGAGTCATGGCCGCACGATTCAGGTTGGCAATCCAATGGGTCGCCCCATCAATCTGTCGGAAGCTGTCGAAGTTCAATCCAAGTAGAGACCGACGCCGGAGATCATCGTCGAAAATCTTCGACGATGGATTTCTGGATCGGGGAGTGCCGGAAGCCCCACGCATCATCTGGGATGCTGTCGCGTCGGAAAATCATCTGCCGTTCCATCTCCAAGGCGGGGCGAGTTCGAATATGTAAAGGCAAAGCCTCTCGGCGACGGCTTTACAGGCGTGCCTGTAAGAGAGATCCGGGGAGCGGCACTGGAAAACCGCATGTCAATCGGGGCTAACTTTCTGCTCGCCAGCGGCTACACGGGCCAGACGACGGAAACCCTGGCGCTCGCAACTGATCCTTTTCCTTTCGAACGGGTCGTCGGAGTTCCCTTGAAATCCTACGTCAGCTTGAGTTGGACCTACTACTTCAAAAAATGAAACCCTTGGCGATGGCTTCTCAGGTTTCGTTGCCAGATTCTGACAATTCTGGACCTGTTGTCGCCATCCGGGGGTAATCGCGCGATCGGGCCTCCCGAGATTAATTCCGAAGTACCCGTTATTCGAGCGGAATCCGGGTTCAGCGGTCCCCACTGAGCCGGAAAATTGGCAACTAAAAGACAGGTTTGTCTCCGTCCCACTTCACCTGCTCCAGGTTGGATGGCGGGACCGGGTCCTGCTGAGGAATGCGCAGCACGAGCTTGCCGGATCTGGATACCACCTCTCCGCCGTTCGCCAGCAAGACTTTGAGACCAATCTGGGCGGTATCGCCGGAGAGAACATCGACCTCGTACGAATCCGGAAGACCGGCGAGGGACTTGTTCCAGTAAGTGTTATGAACAGGTTCGCTGTATTTCGCGGGAATCGCATGCGCCCCGATCAGCGTGCCTAAAATGCCCGCGGCGTTGGCCGGATTGCAGTCGGCATCCTGGCCGCTGCGAGTCGCGTAATTCATGGTCTTGTACCAGTCGCCGTCGCCATAGAGCAATCCCATCACAATGTAGGCGCCATTGAGCTTCGCGTCGATATTGAACGGCTTCTTGTAGCCATCGGGACAGTGATCCACTTCGCCCCACTTTGCCTGCACTAGATGCCAAGTCTTCAGCCAATCGTTGGGATACTGGTCGTGCCACTGGATGACGTCGTGGATCGTCTGTGCGTACAGGCTTTGCGCAGGAATGGCTTTCACGCCGTTTTCGACAACTTCTCGAATATTTCTGGCGAAGAACGCCTGCGTATACATGGCGGAAACGAACATGCCGCCGTAGACGCCGTCTCCGTAGTTCATGATGTGCCCCATGCGTTCGCCGTAGCGGTTGGAGACTTGCGGCATGCCGGGAGCGATCATGCCAAAAATATCGGACTCAATCTGGAAGTCGATATCATCCGCGTGCAGGTTGTTGCGCGGGTTGCCGGAATCGGGCGGCAGGATGCCCTTGCGGATGTTGGCGAGCCCGGCCTCGTTCGCATGCCACACTTGGCGAATCTTCTTGTCCCATTCGCGGGCAACCGTGACCGGATCGACGTCAATACCGTAGCGGCGCAAACAATAGAGGAACAGTAGATTGATGTAAATGTCGTCGTTGTCGGGAATGCCGAAACTGGGGTGCTCCTTCTCCGAATCGATGATGAAGTCAAGGTTAATGCTAACGTTCCGGTTGTCAGCCTCGCTCGTGATCGGGGTCCAATCGTCTGGCTTGTTGGAAGCACGCTGCCGATACTCCTTCATGCGCGTTGCAGAAAGCGGCCAATCGTCGATGTCGAACCCGATTGGCGTGTTCTGGTATCGGAATTCCCAGGGCGCGCCGAAGGTGACGCCGATCATCTTTCCCATCCATGCACCCTGCACTTTGTCGAGATAGGTGTCCCAGTCGAGTTCCCGCATGAGCGGTCCCGCCACACCTGCGGGCGCGGTGTTTCGGTTATCGGATTGCTGCGGACGAGCGATCGCAGACGTCCAGAAGAAAACGACCGTCAAACATAAAGAAAGTATCTTTGTCATGGAGATGGTCTCTTACCGGGAATTCTACCCCGCAAATGCGGGTTCGACATGTATTTGCAGGCGGGGATGCGAACACTACTCTCCAAACGAGGTCAGGACAGCGGCTTTCTGGACGGAGGCGCGGCCGATCCGGCGATTCCGCAGGATGGTCGGAAAGCCGGAAGTAATCGCGCGATGGCGCCTGCCAGGATTACTTCCCCGTTGCCCGTCACTCGGCGCTATCGATGGTTGCTGACATCCTGTCTGCAAGATTATTGTGAGCATATGGTCTCGATTCGGGCTGCAACGCAGCACGATGCGGTGGAAATTTCGCATGTACACGTACTCAGCTGGCGGACGACCTACGCGGGCATCGTTCCTGATGAATACCTGGCCGCGTTGAACGAGGCAGAGCGCGTGCCCCTTTGGCGAGAATGGCTCACCCGTGACGTACAGGTCTATATCGCCGATCTGGACGGAAAAGTCATAGGGTTCATCAGCGGTGGGAAGTTCCGCGAGCCAGTGCAGAATTACGATGCTGAATTGTTTGCAATCTACCTCTTACAGCCGGCCCAACGACATGGGATCGGAACCGCTCTTCTCCGAGAACTTGCAGGATCGCTGATCAGCAAAGGCTTTACGAGCATGGCCGTGTGGGTGCTTGAGAGAAATCCTTCTAGACACTTCTACGTGAAATCAGGCGCCCAGCTCGTAACCTCCAAAGAAATCGAAATTGGAGGCGCGATGCTATCTGAAGTCGCCTATGGCTGGCCCGTTTTAGAAGCGATCAGATCGCCCAAGTAAAGGCCACTCCGGTGTGGTCGACGGCTCGAAAAATCTCGCGAGCAGCGAGCACGGTACCAGCGCAAGTCCTCTCCAAGATATCGCGGTCATCCAAATCTGAGACCGTGTAACCCACAATTGCTTCCGGCATTGCTGGGCTTGCAGCCTTGTTTCAGAAGCGAATAGCGGATGGCGCCGGAAGGGTTCAAAAACAAAACAAAAAAAGCTTGACATGTTAACTAGTGCTATAGTTAACTATATCACTAGAGTTCGATCAAAGTGATCGCTCCCACCCAAGTACGCGGGTGAGAACCCTGACCCGAAAGTAAAGAAGCTTAAGGAGAATCAACATGAAATCCCTTCGTTTTATGCTGTCCGTTGTCCTGATGTCGCTTTCCACCGTGGCTTTCGCGCAGTCCGACGCGCAGAAGTCCTTCGCAACCATGAAAACCCTGGCGGGAGAGTGGGAAGGCCCCGTCACCGTCCCGGAGATGCCGGAGATGTCAGGGGGCAAGCCGATGCACCTCTCGCTGCGCGTGACCTCGCGGGGAAACGCCCTCGTGCACGAGTTCCAGGAAGCAGGAACGCCGTTGGATGCGACCAAGTACGACCATCCGGTCACGATGCTTTACGTGGACGGAGACCAGCTCACGCTGGTTCACTATTGCGACGCGGGGAACCGGCCGCGCATGACCGGCAAGATGTCGCCCGACGGCAAGACGGTCGAGTTCGAGTTCAAGGACATCAGCGGGAGCACGGAGTACCACATGCACCATTCGGTGTTCACCATCATCGACGCCAACCATCACACCGAGGATTGGACGTTCATGATGAAGGACAAGCCGATCCACGCGCACTTCGATCTGCAGCGGAAGAATTGACGGAGCGCATCCCTGTAAGGGCTATCTGGAACCCATTATGGACCGTGAGTGGAACGACAATCAGCCGATTTACCGTCAGCTTCGCGACCGCGTGGTCGCCATGATACTCGACGGCGTGCTCAAAGAAGGCGATCCGCTGCCCTCCGTGCGCAATGTCGCGGCCGAATATCGCGTCAATCACCTCACGGTTCTGAAGGGCTATCAACAACTGGTCGACGAGCAACTCGTCGAAAGTAAGCGAGGTCGCGGCATGTTCATCAATGCGGGCGCGCGCAATCTGCTGCTGCGGGGCGAGCGCCAGAGGTTTCTAGCGGAACAATGGCCCATGGTCTACGCCACCATTCAGCGGCTCGGCCTGACAGCCGAAGAGCTGCTGAATGGTGCTGCCAACCGCCGGTCGTCGAAAGCTGCGGAGGAGGCAAAGAAGCCATGACAGTCATAGAAGCACGCGGCCTCCGCAAGACCTTCGGCACAGCGATCGCGTTGGACAATGTGAATCTGCGCGTGGACGAGGGCCGCATCCTCGGACTTATCGGACCCAACGGCGCAGGCAAGACCACCGCGCTCAACGCGATTCTCGGCCTCACTCCATATCAGGGAGAACTGAGGGTGCTCGGACGCGACCCCTGGATCGAGCGCGATCAGCTCATGCGCGATGTCTGCTTCATTGCCGATGTTGCCGTGCTGCCGCGCTGGATGCGGGTCTCGCAGGCGCTCGACTACGTCGCCGGCATCCATCCGCGATTCGATCGTGCGAAGGCGGAAGGTTTTCTTGCCAAGACCGACATCCGCCGCGCCAGCAAGGTCAGGGAATTATCGAAGGGCATGGTGACCCAGCTGCACCTCGCTCTGGTCATGGCCATTGACGCGAAATTGCTGGTGCTGGACGAGCCGACGCTTGGCCTCGACATCCTGTATCGCAAGCAGTTCTACGATGCGCTGCTCAACGACTACTTCGATCGCAGCCGCACCATTGTCGTGACCACACATCAGGTTGAAGACGTCCAGAACGTCCTCACCGATCTCATGTTCATCCACCGCGGACGCATCGTACTCGATTGCAGCATGGAAGAATTCGAGTCGCGCTATCTGGAAGTGACGGTGCATCCCGAGCAGGTCGCCGCAGCACGGGCGCTCAAACCGATTCACGAGCGCCAGGTGCTCGGTCGCAGCATCCTGCTGTTCGATCGCGTCGATCGCCAGCAACTCGCAGCGCTTGGCGACTTGCGCACGCCCAGCATCGCCGACTTGTTCGTTGCCCTGATGAGCAATCACACCAGCCAGCAACAAGGAGTATCCAGATGAATATTCAATCGAATCCTGCGGCCGAGTCTTTTGCTTCCCCGGTTGCCGCACCGGCGCCAACCTTCGTGACTCACCCGTTCTACTGGTCAGTGCGTCGCGAGTTGTGGGAGAACCGTTCCATTTATCTCGCGCCTCTGGGCGTGGCCGCCGTATTTCTATTTGGCTTTCTGATCACCACGATTCATCTCCCGGGCAAGACTCGTGGCCTGTGGATGATCGGCCTGGAACACCAGTCGGACGGAATCGCAACCCCGTACGACATCGTGGCCGGTCTAATGATGCTCACCACGATCCTGGTGAATGTGTTTTATTGTGCCGACGCGCTATACGGGGAACGCCGCGATCGCAGCATCCTGTTCTGGAAGTCGCTGCCGGTCTCCGATCTCACCACAGTACTCGCGAAAGCGAGTATTCCGCTGGTGATCGTGCCGGTGCTCGCATGGGTCATCGCCGTCGCTGTGCAATGGATCATGCTCCTGTTCAGCTCCGCCGTGCTGTTGGCGAACGGTTTGGGCGTGTCGGCGTTATGGACGGAGGTGTCGTTCTTCCGGATGTCTATGCTGCTGCTCTACCACATTTTGACGGCCCATACGCTCTGGCCCGCGCCAGTCTATTGCTGGCTGCTGCTGGTGTCCGGCTGGGCGCGCCGCGCAACATTGCTATGGGCGGCGTTGCCAGTGGTCGCCATTGCCGGCCTCGAAGGGATTGTGTTCCATACCTGGCATTTCGCTGCCCTGGTGGGGACTCGATTGATCGGCGCCGCGCCAGCCATCGACTTCAGATCGCCGGATACGTTCCCCACGAATCCGATGACCCACATCACTCCGGTTCATTTCCTGAGCAGCCCGAGTCTGGGGCTCGGTCTGATCTTCGCTGCGGCGTGCCTCGCCGCGGCGGTCCGGCTGCGCCGTTATCGGGAGCCACTCTGATTCGCATGCACTTGATTCAGTAGGTCGCATACGGAGGAAAGAGTATGAACCCACCTGTAATGCTGGAACGGATTGCAGAAACGTCCACGCGTCTCAAGGCCAGGATTACGGGTGTGTTTTATCTCCTCACCATTCTGACGGGAATATTCGCCCAGGGTTTCGTGAGCGGCAGGCTTGTGGTAGACGGCGACGCCGCGGCTACGGCGACCAACATACTGGCGCACAGGGGCTTGTTTCAATTGGGTTTCGCAGCCCACCTCATCGAAATGGCGTGCCAGATCGCAATGACAGCCCTCTTTTATGACTTGCTTAAGCCGGCGGGCAAGAGCGTCTCTTTGCTTGCCGCGTTCTTAGGCTTCGCTGGCTCCTTCCCGCAAGACACAGGCGGGGACAGCTCCAGAAGAAGGATGTGCACATGAAAGCAATCGTCTATTCCAACTACGGTTCGCCCGATGTTCTCAAGTGTGAAGAGATTGAAAAGCCGACCGCTGGGGACAATGAAGTCTTGATAAAAGTTCGCGCGGCTTCCGTCAATCCATATGACTGGCACTTTATGAGAGGCACGCCATACGCTGTTCGCATACCGGCTGGGCTGCGCAAACCGAAGGTTACACGACTAGGCGCGGATGTGGCTGGCCAGGTGGAAGCGGTTGGCAGGAACGTAACCCAGTTCAAACCAGGCGACGCGGTGTTCGGCACGTGCCGTGGGGCCTTTGCCGAGTATGCGTGTACTTCCGAGGCAGCATTGGTCATGAAACCAAGTAACGTGACATTTGAGCAAGCGGCTTCTGTACCTATCGCGGCATTCACGGCGTTGCAGGGTCTTCGCGACAAGGGACACATTCAGCCGGGGCAGAAGGTCCTGATCAACGGTGCGGCCGGAGGCGTGGGCACGTTCGCTGTGCAGATCGCCAAATCGTACGACGCAGAAGTCACCGGCGTATGCAGTACGAGGAATGTGGACATGGTCCGATCCATTGGCGCAGATCGAGTCATTGATTACACCCAAGAGGATTTCGCCAAAAGTGGGCGACGTTACGACCTGCTTTTCGACGCCGTTGGGAACCATTCGTTGTCGGCATGCAGGCGAGTCTTGAATCCCAAGGGGGTATTAATCATGGCCGGAGGGACGGCTGGTCGGTGGATGATCGGCGCTCTCGCTCGTGGAATCGCAGCGCTTGTGTTGTCACGGTTTGTGAGCCAGAACCTGGTCGGGATTCTGGCGCGAACGCGCAAAGAGGACCTGACCGTCATGCGCGATCTCATAGAGGCCGGAAAGGTGACCCCGGTCATCGACAGGCGTTACAAGTTGAGTGAGGTCCCTGAAGCTGTCCGGTATCTGGAAGAAGGACACGCTCGAGGAAAAGTAGTAGTAACTTTGGAACAGTAACAACAAGCGACATCCCTGCCGTTCGAAAAGTCTCAAGGCACCAGCGCAATCTCAATATGCCGGTGGATCGTTTGCGGCTGTGCCTCGCCGCACTGAGTCAGCGCCGCGTCGTCGCAGACTCGGCTACTCATGACCACGGGATTATCCATCGTTGCAGAGAGTATTTTGCCATCAACGGTGCTGACGGTGATAGAGACGTCAAAGGTTTCCTTGCCGACACCGGCCTCGTACTTTCCTTCCGTCGTCTTCGACACCTGGACCCAGTTATTCGGCGTGTCGGCGACCGGCGTTTGCATCCACGGCGCGGGGAACTGCAGATTGGGGTGCGCAGGCGGCACATGGTGGACTGCAAGCAGGGCGGTCCGTTTCGCCGGATCGATGGACTGAAAGTTCAGGTCGAAGTCGATGTGGCTTTCGCCGGTGAGCACGTGCGTGCCGTCAGCCCATGAACTCGGTTGAGGGTTGGGCACGTAGAAGTGATCGCCGGGATGCTGCAGAATGCCGACCTTATTCGCGATCCACAGGTCAACATAAAAGGTCATCAGGTCGAGGGTCGGCCCTACCAGCCGTTGATCCACCTTGGAGAGATCGGGACTGGAGGGTGTCCGGCCGGGATCGAGCGAAAGCAGCATGCGAAATGTATCCATCGGTGGAACCGGCCCAATGAGCTGCCCGTCGGAAGTCACGCGGGTCCAGCGAAATTCTTCGAGATAGCTGCCGTCCGTATTCTTCTTCACGATTCCGGTAGCGGCGGCAGTGTAATGCCGGTCGTCATTAACGGCAGTCATTTGGTACGCGAGCGCTGCCCCTCGCGATAATGGCGCGCGAGCGGACTGCCGGCTCCGGCGGGCGTCTGTGCCGCCAGCAGCGTGGAGTTTAGAAAAAGTGCAAGAAAGGTCAAGGAAGAGACTTTCATTGTTGTTTCCTCATGATGCCTTCGGAAAGGAACTGCATTTGCTGGCGAACCGTCTGGACAGTTTGCCGGAAGGGTGGACCCTCAACGGCCCAGAGGGCTGTAAGGCCCAGGTGCATGGTCTTGAAACTCATGATGAGCTGCGCCAGATCGATGTCAACGCAAAGTAACCCGCGATCCTGCAGCATGGTGAAGAGGGACTGGAGCGGCGGATCAATGTACTTCTGCATTTCCAACATGTACGGGATGAAGCGTTCGGTATCCAGGAACATCTGTGCAAGGAAGACGCGCACAAAGGCGTGATAGGGCTGCTTGAGGCGGAAGTGCAGGAGAATGTAGTCGGCAAGAATACGGTGGAGCGGCCGATTGCCGGGTGCGAAGCGCGCGACCTTGGGCGCCAAGCGGGCCTCTAGGTCGGCCATAAACGCAACCACGATGTCCTCTTTTGTGGAGAAATAGTTGTAAACGGTGCCCTTGCCAACATCGGCAGCCGCCGCAATCTCATCGATAGTGACGGCGCCGACGCCATGTCGGGAAAACAGGTCGATGCCAGTGGAGAGGATCTGCGCGCGAAGGGCGACCCTTTTTCTTTCACGACGATTTATGACTATCGTCATATATGACTATAGTCATATCCCTAAGTGACTTCAATGTCAATGCGAATCTGAGGCGCGGGTCGCACCTCAGAGAGCTACCCGAATTCCCAAGGAAATGATCTGATCGGATTTCGTCGCGTTTCACCTGTTCCAGTGGACTAACCAGTTCATTGGGATCATCCCCGGATTCACATTTTCGAGTTCCGGTCGCGTGGTCGACTGGTTCTTTCTTGGAGAGCAACGGCGAGGACATTCATCTTCAGGCGCGATCTGCGCCGCAACTTTGATTCCGCTCCCATCGTTTCTGCGCGGCACACCGCGGTTCAAGTTCTCACAACCCATCCCTCCTGAAACGTGAGGCTAAGAGCCATGTCCCAAAACGGGAAGAATGGTTTCACATTCCTCGGCTACTTCCTGCTTTCCTCTTGACTTTCCCTTACCCTCAAGCTAATCCTGAAAACTAACTCTTAGCTCATTGACAACGAAAGAAGAGCTAAGTCCTTGGAATGGAAGATTTTGCCCGTAAGTTATTGTGGCCCTTAGATTATTCTGCGTTTTTCCGCTACGTTGCTGATTCCAATAGGCCACGGGGGAAGGGGGGGTAACAAGAAGGTAAACTCCGTCCCAAAACGGGAATCGCCGAACGGGTCAACATCCCCGGATCCGAATCAATTCTCCGACTGCTCCTCGTTCTTGCCACCTGCGACCCACAGTCGTACCATAGCGCCTTCCGTTCATCCCTGCTCGCAGGAGGCTTCATGCTCGACCGCCGTCATTTCCTTTCCACCGCAGCCACTGGAGTTGCAGCCTCGCTCGCCTTCCGCGGCAACCTGCTCGCCCAGCTCGAAAAGACTCCACCCCTTCCCGACCACTCGCTCCTCGACAAAAACGAAGACGCCTTCTGGGCCGCAATGCGCCGGCAATTCATCATTCCCGAAGACGAGATCTACCTCAACAATGGCACGGTCGGTTCGAGTCCAGCTCCTGTATTGCGCGCCATCTTTGACGGATACAACACCACGGAAACAATGGACCAGCAGGATCCCGAAGACTATCCCATCTGGGGATATGCGGCGTGGAATGAATTCCGCGACCCGCTCGCCGAATTCGTGGGCTGCAAGCGCGACCAGATTGCCCTGCTCCGCAATGCGACCGAAGCCAACAGCTACATCGCCAACGGCATCGACATGAAGCCCGGCGACGAAGTCCTCATGACCGACCAGGAGCATCCCGGAGGCGAACATCCCTGGGACCTCAAGGCCAAACGCTACGGTGTCGTCGTGAAGAAAGTCACGCTTCCCCGTCCCGTGAAAGATGCTGCGCAGGTTCTCAATCTGTTCAACGACGCCATCACCGCGCGCACGCGTGTGCTGTTCTTCAGCCACATCACCACGTTCTCAGGAGTCGTGCTTCCCGCGAAGGAACTCGCCGCTCTCGCTCGCACAAAAGGAATACTGTCGGCCATCGATGGAGCGCACGTCCCCGGAATGATGCGCCTTAACATCAGTGAGCTTGGCTGCGACATGTATTCGGCGAGCCCACACAAGTGGCTGATGGCGACCAAAGGTACTGGTTTCCTCTACGTGCGCGATGAAGTCATCGACCGCGTGTGGTGCACGATCGCCACCGAAGGCTGGGACGATACCAAGATCCGCGCCGAACGCTTCCAGCGCATTGGCAGTTCGAACGTGCCCGCGCTGTGGGGATTGCGCGCCTCCATCAAGCTGGCGAACGACATCGGCATGGAGCGCATCGAGCGCCGTCACCGGCAGTTGGCCGACTACATCCTCGGCGAAATGAAAAAGCGCGGAGCCGAATCGTGGACGTCCCCCGATCCTGCGCTGCGCTGCGCGATTGTCAGCGTGAACGTCCCGCCAGTCCCGCGCGTGGATCTCGAGAACTGGTTGTGGAAGACGCACAAGATCCGCATCCGCGGCGGCGACCCCAACAAGCTGCGCCTCTCGACTCCGTACTATCTGCAGAAGAAAGACATCGACCGCTTTCTGGCGAAGTTCGACGAGTACAAGGAGGCGACCAAGCATCAACCGCTTCCTGCCTGAACCACTAAGTAGTCATTTCGACTTAACCATGTCTGCTATAATGTGTCCATGAAGGAGATTCCCGCAGCAGTATTCAAAGCCCAGTGCCTCACGCTGATGGAGGATGTGCGCTCCACCAAGCGCCCGTTAGTGATTACAAAACGCGGCAAACCGGTTGCGAAACTGGTACCCATCGAGGAACCGAAAGACGACTTCATCGGCAGACTGAAGGGCGTATTTGAAGTGGTCGGCGAACTCGATGCCGATCCGCCGGAGGAGTGGGAGTCCGCGTTTTGATTCTGCTGGACACGCATGTCCTGTTCTGGGCGGTTGACAATTCGAAATCTCTTTCCCGTCCGGCCGCTTCCGCGATCCGCCGCGCCCGCCGACAGGGAGGAATCGCGATTTCCGCCATTACCATTTGGGAGCTTGCGTCCATGCTGGCGCGCGGCCGCATTCGCCGGTACGGCACGCTTGAATCCTCGCTCAACCTGCTGATCGAAGGAGTCACCGTTCTGCCGATCACGCCCGAGATCGCCACCTTGGCAGCCCAGTTCCCGCGTGACTATTCCGGCGATCCCGCCGATCGAATCATCGGCGGTACCGCCCGCGCCGAGGGCCTGACGCTGGTCACCCACGACAAAAACATCCGCAGGAGTCCGCTGCTCCGAACCGTCTGGTGAACTGCAGTCGCGATAAGGGGCATATACTTCACGGTGACACTTTATGTTTCTAGATGACCAACTACTCAAACTCGTCAGATGTCTCTGGAGAGGTCTCTGGAACGCCGTAAACGTCAAGCGTGCCGCTCCAGAGGAGACTCACACAGCGACGGAATACGCCGATGCGTTTCTCTTTGCTGATGAAGATCCGAATGCCTCGGAATCGACTTCCCCTCCATCAATTCTCGATAGTCGACGGCGCTAGCTTTGCTGGGACCCCTGCTAACCCGTTTTCAGTCGTAGTATTCCAAGCCCAGATGGGTGATCAACCCCTCGCCCTTGAGGTGACGCAGAGTGTTCTTGAGCTTCATCGATTGGATGAAGAGGTCGTGCTCGGGATACAGGCCCGGAGCGGTCATCGGAGACTTGAAGTAGAAGCTGAGCCACTCTTGAATGCCCAGGCCGCGCAACGCGGAACAGCGCTTCGCCAAGTCGAGAAATAATACGAGGTCGAGCACGATCGGCGCGGCAAGGATGGAGTCGCGGCACAGGAAGTCGACTTTGATCTGCATGGGATAGCCGAGCCATCCGAAGATGTCGATGTTGTCCCAACCTTCTTTATTGTCGCCGCGCGGCGGGTAATAGTTGATGCGAACTTTGTGGAAGATATTTCCGTAGAGTTCGGGGTACAGCGCGGGCTGCAGGATATGCTCCAGCACGCCCAGTTTGGATTCTTCCTTGGTCTTGAACGAGCCGGGATCGTCGAGCACTTCCCCGTCGCGGTTGCCGAGGATGTTGGTGGAATACCATCCGCTCAGGCCCAGCAGTCGCGCTTTGAACGCAGGCGCCAGAACCGTTTTCATCAACGTCTGGCCAGTTTTGAAATCCTTGCCGCAGATCGGAGCTTCGTTCTGGCGCGAAAGCTCCAGCATCACGGGAAGGTCGACCGTGAGGTTGGGTGCGCCGTTGGCGAAGGGCACTCCTTCCATCAGAGACGCGTAAGCATAGATCATCGAGGGCGCGATCATCTCATCGTTCTCACGCAGCGCTTTCTCGAAGGACTTCAATGACTGGTGCGCCGCAGTCGGCTCGATGTAGGACTCGGTCGAACCGCACCACATGGTGATCAGGCGGCTGGCGCCACTGGTCTTCTGGAAGTCGCGGATGTCGTCGCGCAACTGCTCGGCGAGATCCATCTTGGTCTTGCCCTTCTTCACGTTGGGCCCGTCAATCTTCTTCACATAGTTGTGATCGAACACCGCGGCGCGCGGCTTGACCGACGAAAGGAACGGCTTTAACTGCTCGAGAAGGCGGTAGTCGAGCACGCCCGCATTGGACGCGGCTTCGTACATGTTGTCTTCGAAGATGTCCCATCCGGTGAAGACCAGATCGTCGAGTCCGGCGAGTGGAACGAATTCCTTAACTTTGGGCGAGCGGCCATCGGTACGCTTGCCCAGACGTACGGTGCCCATCTGCGTGAGCGATCCGATGGGCTTCGCCAAGCCTTTGCGAATGGCCTCGACGCCGGCCACGAAGGTGGTGGCCACGGCGCCCATGCCGGGGATCATGACTCCTAGCTTGCCCTTTGCGGGCTCGATGGTGCCATTAGGTTTGGAACTGCTGCGCGCCTTCGCTTCCGCCTTCGATTCACTCTTTACTTCGACCCGCGCTGTCTTCGTCTTTGCGGACTTCTGCCGTGTCGCCATAGGTTGGCCGCTTCCTCAGTAAGAATCAGGATGGAGGTGCAAACCTTGTATGTTCTCGTACTTGGCGGGAGTTTGGCAAACTTACGCGGCCAAACGTGGAGAATTTCGCTTCAACGGCGCCGCTTGGTCATTGAGCGGAGAGATGCTTGCAGCGTTCGCTCCGGGGTCGCTGGGCTTCGCCCACGCGGGACGGCCGAGGCGGCTGTCGCTACATGGGTGGATACAAATCGGGCTCATCGATTCTTTCCATTGGACTCGCGGGCCGGGTTCGTTCACAATGAACTCACTTCGCAACCGGCTATGCAGCAGGTTCCCGCGAAGCTGATGTTTGCATGCAACCTTGTAGCGGCCTGCAAACCTTCTGACCCCGTTGATCTCCACCAAAATCTGAGCCCACGCCGCCCGGCTTTACGCGGGCAGTGTGCTCTTCAGACGCGCTTTTCACCGCATGGCATACCAAGACATGTGACGAAGAGCAGAACAGGAGATTCCATGACCTCGATTCGTAAATTCGCATACGCCACGTTGCTGGCGTTTACCACTCTGAACTTTGCGCCCAGCTTGGCTTCGGCCCAGGAGCCGGCGCGCGGCAAGTTCACACTCACACACGATGTTCACTGGGGGAACGCCAAGGTTCCGGCGGGAGACTACGAGTTCTCGTACGATCCCGACGGTGCTTCACGCATGATGTACCTCAGCAAACTCAGCGGAGCTCGCGCCGGGTATCTGCTGCTGGTGACTAGCACCGAGGATGTGAAGCCGTCTGATCAGAGCCGGCTCATTCTCGAAACCACACCCGTCGGCAGCTACGCCAGCGCCATGCAACTGCCGGAATTCGGCATGACGCTACACTTCACCCTGCCCTCGCGTACAACCGAGAGACAGATCGCCAAGGCTGCAACTACGGCCGCGGCCTCGGGTCAATAGTCCCTCGGCTGGGCTACAAAATCGAGGTCGGATAGCGAACTTGCTATCCGCCCTTGGTGTTTTAGCGGTTGAAACTGATTCGTTGAAGCCGGGAAAGCCTTTGATAGCGAGAGGTCTCTCAGCGGATAAAGTCGAGATGGATTGAGCGGCGTTTACGGCCCGACTGAACTCGGGCCCTTCCCCATTTCGGTTCGGTTCTCATTCGCTCCGTAGGCCGGCTAGGCCTGCGAATTTCCGCGGACGTCGTCGCTCAGGACGATGGCTTCTGCAATTTCCTTCATGGGTTTGCGTTTCTGGCGGCTCTGGCGTTGCAGCGCCAGATAGGCTTGCTCTTCGTTCAGACCCAGATCGCGCTGCAGGATGCCTTTGGCGCGCTCGACGATTTTCCTGGTCTGCAATTGTTCGGCGAGAGTGGAGTTGGCTTCCTCCAAGCGCGCCAGCTCAACTTCGGCGCCCACGAGAAATCCGACGGTGGAAATCATGCGAATCTCGCGACGGCGATAGACGTGGTGCTGGCGGTGCTGCAGGTTGATGACGCCCACGACGCGGCCGCGGCACATCAAGGGCACAGAAAGAAACGCCTCGTAACTGTCCTCCGGCAATTCATGGAAGAACTGGAAGCGTGGATCGTGCGAGGCTTCCTCCGGAATGGCCACCGGCTCGCGGTGTTCCGCCACCCATCCTGTAATGCCTTGTCCGACGCGAAGTTTCAGGCGGTCGACCACCTCGGGATGGAGGTTCTTCGAGGCGCGAAGAACGAGTTCGTCGCCTTCGAGGATGTAGATGAGGCAGGAGTCGCACTTGACCAGCGCAGAGGCAAATTCGACCACGCGGGTGAGAACTTCGTGAAATCCATCCGCCGTACCGAGCCGGACACTGATTTCGTGGAGTATGTCAACGTGTGAGTCCTCAACAGATATAAAGGGGTCCATGGGGTACATTATCGATCTTGTAGAGAGTATGTCTAATTGCAAATTTCGATGGCCGCGATAAAGGATTTCCGTCGAGATTATTACCAACGTTTAACACCTTTTGTGAAGTTCGTGCATCGAACGGCGGATGGAATGAAGCGGGTGAGGACAAATTCGCCCAAAGTACCTCAGGGGGCTAAAGTCCTAAGGGAAAAGAAGGGCTTTATCGCAGCGCTGGAAGTACTGCGCCACTCAAAATCTTTTTTCACCCCCAGCTTTTTTCCGCCAACCTGCTAGCGCGCCGGTACGGCTAGAAACCACACCAGCAATCCAAACAGGATCAGAGCGCTGAGCAGGGAGAAAAGCGTGTGCAGCGGATGAAAGTGGAAATAGGGATTCCGCGTGAGACGATATCTTGAGGCCAGCATAAGACCTCCTTGGCACGTGTTTGTGTGCGAACGGACGGCCTGTCTGGTTCTATTCTGCCACTATTTTGAGCATCGGGCTCCTGTTTTTTGGGGGTCTGTGTTACACCATTGCCATGCCTGAGAAGATTGCTCTCGTTACTGGCTCCTCCAGCGGCTTCGGATTGCTGACATCCATCGAACTGGCGAAAGCTGGATTTCGCGTAGTGGCTACTATGCGTGATCGGGGGCGCAGCGACCGGCTTGAGCAGGCTGTGGCGGCGGCAGGAGTCGGCGCCAAGATCGACGTTCGTGCCCTCGACGTCACGAAGTTTGACGCGATCCCGGGCTTCGTTGACAGCGTAGTCGGCGACTACGGACGGCTGGACGTGCTCGTCAACAATGCGGGATTCGCCGTGGCCGGATTCGCGGAAGACATCAAGCTCGACGAACTGCGGCTGCAGTTCGAGACGAACTTTTTCGGCGCGGTCGCCATGACCAAGGCCGCACTGCCCACCATGCGGCGGCAGCACTCCGGACACATTATTCAAGTCTCGTCGATCTCGGGATTGCACGGGTCGGTCACGGTGAGCAGTTATTCAGCCTCGAAACACGCACTGGAGGGATGGAGCGAATCGCTGCGTATGGAAGTGAACTCGCTCGGCATAAAGGTTGTGCTGGTCGAACCGGGAGCGTTTCAGACCGACATCTGGACGCGCGGAGCGGTCATGGGAGAGCAAGCTACGAAAGAGACATCTCCCAATATTCAACGGAGCCTGCGCATGCGCGAACGCGTCCAGAAACTCCCCAAGGCCGATCCGATCGCGGTGGCACGCGCCATTGTTGCCATCGCCCAAGACCAGAACCCCAAGCTGCGCTATCTGGTGGGGCGCGACGCTAAGATCCAACTTGCCATGAAGCGCATCCTGCCCTGGAAGTGGCACGAGAAGGTGGTCGCGAATTTTCTGAAGATCGATTAAAAGCCTCAACCACAGCGGGCACCGGGGAACCCAGAAGAATTCTTGGTTGGCTTCCCTCTGGGGTCGAGGCTTCAGGGTTTCGCGTCGAGCTCAACCACTTTGACGGGCAAGTCCCAATGCGCATCGAGGATTTCGAAACGGCGCTGCTCTTCCCGCTGGAAAGTATCCTGGTCGGGGTACATCTGCTTCTGGAGCGCGGCCTCGTCAAAGGTCTCATTGGCGACGGTGGCGTTCTTGAAGACGATGGTCACGCGGAAATCCCAGCGGCCGTCTTCGGTGGTGTGATAGCGCGGCTGGTCCATCCAGACTTTTGTGATGCGGCCCATCTCGGATTCTTTTTTCAGGACCGGATAGTGGTTCTTCTTGAACAGCTTCAGAAATTCGTCGGCGTGGCCCCACTTTGCTTTGTAGTAATACTCCACTACGAAGGGGCGGTCGGCGGCGGCGGGAGTGGACTGGGCGTATGAAGCGATCGGTACGGAGATGGTGACGAACAGCAAGGCGGCGAGAATGCGGCGCATGGGATTCCTCCGGGGGAGTGGAATTGATAGCTTGTACAGTAACATTTGCTCGGGGAACGGTGCTTGCAAGGTTCCGCGGGCGGCGTCTCGAAGTGGTAGCGAGAGAGACGTTGCAAGCAACGTCTCTACGACCGAGTGTCGCGTATCGTTGGCAATGACTACTCTGCTGACGGCTGGGTGCTGATCCGATTCTGCCAGTGACTCCACACAAACCACACTGCGCCCGCAACTAGCAAAACTCCAATCACGGCATCGAACTTGTGGAAGTATTTTCCGAGTTCGCGCCAGTTCTCGCCCAGCTTCATGCCCAACCAGGCCAAGGCGAGGCACCACGGCCATGATCCCAGGAATGTGTAGAGGTGAAAGCGGCCGCGGGGCATGCGCGCGACTCCGGCCGGTAGTGCGATGAAAGTGCGGATCACAGGCAGCAGGCGGGCGATGAACACGGCGAGATATCCCCAGCGCGCGAAGAAGCGGTCCGACCAGTCGAGTTCGCGGCGTCCCATGAGAATCCAGCGGCCATAGCGCTCGACCATTGGGCGGCCGCCATAGCATCCAATCTCGTAGGCGACCAGCGAGCCCAGGTTGCAGCCGATGGCGCCCGCCGTCGCCAGCCATAGAAGCTTGAACGTGCCCTGGAACACGAGATATCCGCCGAAGGGCATGATCAATTCGGAAGGGAGCGGAATGCAAGCGGACTCAATCGCCATGAGAAGAGTGATGCCGGCATAGCCGGTCGCGGCGATTACCTTGCTGATGAACAGGAATAGGACTGCAAGAAGTTTTTCGGTCATGAAGGACAGTTCTCAGTTCTCAGCTGTCAGTTCTCAGGTAAGGCCACGGATTCTCGGCTGAGATCCCCAAGCGAGGACTTGCCTTCCAGTGTAATGGAAATTCGTAACGGAAGTGCCACGCTAGAACGAGCCTTCCTGGGTGAACGCGTAGCCGGGCAGGGTAGCGCCCTGGGGACTCTTGGTGACCTTTACCCGGACCGTGGGGGCATCGGGAGCGGTAATTCCAGCGGGGCGCAGCATGGCGTACTGCGAAAATACTTCGTTGTAGACCTTGGTGACCAGGTAGTCCTGGCCGTCGGCTTCGCTGCGCCACACTTGCCCGAGTTGTATGGAGTTCACTGCCACGGGATTATTCCTGACTCTTGCTGGAGTACTTCCAGACTACCGGGGGGCGTGGGGGGCGTCAATTGCCGGGCTGGTTACCGACGGCCAGTGCGGGACCGCGCTGTTGGCTCTGTTAAGATGTTGGCCCCAAGGAGACGCTCATGCCTCGTGGTGTTGTTCCCCGCCAGCCCGCTCGCACCGGCCGTCAGGACCGCGTGGCCCGGGCGGTACCGCCGATCAAATCTGCCCCGACACAGGCCGACCGAAGAAAGGATGCCGTCGGTCGTCCCGGAAAAATGGGGGTCAAGACTGCTGCTTCGGTCAGAAAAGTCAAAAGCTACAATCCCGTGGCACCGGAACGCGTGGCGGAGATTCTGAAGCGACTCGATCAGCTTTACCCGGACGTCACCTGCGCCCTGACGCACGCGAGCGCATGGGAACTGGTAGTGGCGACCATCCTCTCCGCGCAATCGACCGACGTGAATGTGAATCGGGTTACGCCCGAGCTGTTCCGAAAATATCCGACGGTCGAGGCATTCGCCGCGCTCACCCCGGAACAATTGGAACCGGACGTGCGCTCCACCGGATTCTTCCGCAATAAATCAAAATCCGTGGTGGGAGCTGCGAAAAAGATCGTCGCGGAGTTCGGTGGGCAAGTACCCAAAGACATGGAGAAACTCCTAACGCTACCCGGCGTCGCACGGAAGACCGCGAACGTCGTGTTGGGGACATGGTTCAAGAGAGCGGAAGGGGTGGTTGTCGATACGCATGTGCACCGCATCTCGCGGCGGCTGGAACTCACGACGCAGGATGATCCCCAGAAAATCGAACAGGATCTTATGCGGATCATTCCGCGGGAAAAGTGGATTCTGTTCTCGCATCAGATCATCTGGCACGGGCGCAAGCTGTGCATCGCACGCAAACCCAAGTGCGCGGATTGCCTGCTGGAGAAAGTGTGCCATGCAGGGGATAAGACCTGGAGCACCGTGGAGATGCACACGAGCGCGAAGTAAGTATCTCCCTAAAATGTCATCCGCCGGGCAAGCGAATTGCAAAGGTCCTTCGCTGCGCTCAGGATGACAAAATCAGTTCGGGCCCTGGGCCACCTCATCCAATACTGGGGCTCGCAGCCCACGAATGTGGTGGCTCTCGGGCTGATCCTGAGTAAACACAACTACTTCGTTGCTTCCTTTTCGGAGCAAGGGAGCGGGGACGTACAAGGTCTGCTGCGGGCCGAGATTCCAGAAACGCCCGAGGGCATGGCCATTGATCCATACGGCTCCCTTGCCCCATCCGCGCGCGTCCAGAAAAGTGTCACCGGTGTCGTGCAGATCGAATTGGCCGCGATAAAACGCGGGGCCGCGCGGCGCGTCGGCGCTGGTCTTCGAAAACCGTATCTGCAAGAGATCGTCCATCGGCAGTGGAAAGACCTGCCAAGCCGTCAGTTCCTGTCCTGCAAGAGTCACTGGGCCGGTGATTCCCTGGCGCTCCGAGCGCAACTGGGTGGTGAAATTGATGCGGCCTGTGCCTTCGACCAGGATGTCGAGGTTCGACTCTGCAGCAGCTTCGATCCGCAGTCGATCCTGCTTCAACCTGCGGTCCAACGTGCCCGCGGGCTTGCCGTTGACGAAGACTCGAGCATAGCTGCGCAACTCGTGAATCACGAGATCGCCCGCGAGTGGGCCTTTGATTCCTATGCGGTAGAGGATGTATCCATGGGACTGGCCGAACGTTTCCATGGGCCGTGGCGCCTCCGCGGTGACCGGATTCGGCAGGTTCGACCACAGCGGCGCGCCTTCTGCCAGTTCAAATTCGGGCACTTCGATGACGGGCAACGGCGCTGGCGGGTCCGGAATTTTCACTTCCGGGCGATGCTTGGCGATCACGGCGCGGAACGCGAAATATTTCTTCGTCAGCGCGCCCGACTCGCTCACCGGAGAATCGTAGTCATAGCTGGCGACATCCGGCTCGTAGGCGTTCTCCCAGTTCGCACCGTTCATGAAGCCGAAAGTTGTTCCGCCGTGAAGCATGTAGAGATTGATCGAGTATCCCTGACTCAGGATCCAATCCAGTTCCTGCGTCTGCTGATTGGCGTCCGTGTCGTGATGTTTTTCACCCCAATGATCAAACCATCCGTCCCAGTACTCACCGCTCATTAGCGGACGGCCTGGCCGAAACTTCTGCAGCTTCGCGAATTCTTCTTTCGCTTCGCCCGGACCAAAGTTCACGACGGCGTGAACGTCGGGCAAAGTTCCAGCCGCCAACTCGTCGCCACCATCCGCGGTGTAGAGAAGCACTTCGCCCAAGCCTGCGTTCCGGAGCGCTTGGAGAATGCGCTTCAGGTATTCCTTGTCGTTCTTAGACGATCCGCCGAACGAGCCGTACTCGTTCTCGACCTGCACGGCCAGGATCGGTCCGCCATGCGTGATCTGCAGCGGAGCCAGTTCCCTGCCCAGGCGCTGCAGCCAGCGTTCCGCCGGGGCCAGGAACTTTTCGTCGGCGCTGCGCAGAACCATGTTGGGATCGGCCAGAAGCCACGCGGGCAGGCCGCCTAGATCCCACTCGGCGCAAACATAGGGCCCGGGCCGCAGGATGACATAGAGACCTTCTTCCTGGGCAGTACGGATGAAGGCGGCCACATCGAGGGGTCCGCTGAAGTCGTAGACTCCGGGCGTGGGCTCGTGGAGATTCCAGAAGACGTAAGTCGAGATCGTGTTCAGGCCCATGGCTCGCGCCTTCCGGAGGCGATCCCGCCAATACTCGCGCGGGATGCGCGCATAGTGCAGTTCGCCCGAAATAATCTGCAGGGGCTTGCCGTCGAACACAAAGTGGTCACCTTCAATGCCGATATGGTGGGCCGTCGCGGGAGTGTTCTGGGCGCGGGCTGCCGCGGCACCGGCGAACGCGAGCGCGCTGGACAGCACAAACCTGCTAAGGATGAGACGAAGTGTAGAACCGTCCATGGATGGCACGACCTAGCGAACGTGAAGTGCTGACAGAGAGGAAAGAGCCTCTGCTAGACTCTCTTTTCTACCCTACTTTGAGGTTCCGCGCCATGCGCCTGTGCGCACTCTTTGCTATCGTCACAGTTATGAGCACCGTCGTCGCCGAGACCGCGGCCCAGACTTTGCCTGTGCCTCAGGCGGTTACCGATCCAAACAAGATTTCGTCCAAACCCAACGCGCAGGTCGAACCGCGCAGTCTCACGATCGAGAAGCTCTATATGACTCGCCAGGTCGGGCGTCCGACGTGGTCGCCCGATGGCCAGAGCATCGCCTTCATCTCGAACATGAGCGGACGCAATAATCTCTGGCTTGTTCCGGCGGAGGGCGGATGGCCGGTACAGTTGACGGTCAGCGACCAGCGGCAGACTGCGCCGGCGTGGTCGCCGGACGGCAGATGGATCGCCTACCAGTCTGACTTTGACGGCGACGAGCAGTGGGACATCTTTCTCGTTTCGCCTAAAACGGGCAAGGTCGTGAACCTTACGCAGACGCGCGAGATCGCTGAGCTGAACCCTACGTGGTCGCCGGACGGGCGCTACCTGGCCTACGAAGTGAAGCCGAAGACCTCCGCGGCCTACGAGATCGACATCTACGACATGGTGATGCGCGAGGTGAAGCACGTTACCACGAATGCGCCGCAGGATCGAGGCAACTCTAATCCCATCTGGTCGAGGGATGGGAAGTACATCGTCTATACGCAAGAGCAGGCCAAGGGCACGGACTCGGACATCTTCATCTCGGACCTAGCTACGGGAAAGAGCACGCTGCTTACGCCACACGAGGGCGAGCAGCATTTTTCTGCGAGCGATGTTTCACCCGACGGCAAACGCGTTCTGCTGACTGCGAACGCTTTCAATGGATACGAGAATATCGGGCTGATCGAGATTGCGACGAAAAAGGTCAAGTGGCTCACGAAAGACAAATGGGAAATCCGCGGCGGCGAGTTCTCTCCCGATGGCAAGCACATCAGCTTCAGCGCCAATGTTGACGGCAATGAAGACATCTACCTCTACGATTTCGCTACCGGAAAGTCGGTGGCTCTCCCTATCCCGAAAGGTGTAAACGAACCCGCGGGCGGGCATTCGGCGTTCAGTGCAGACGGGCAGCGCTTGCTTTATAACCACAACGGTCCTACGGCTCCCGGCGATCTGTGGGTCTATCACCTGGCCACAGGCAAGTCGCAGCAGATTACGCACTCATTAGTCACGGGCGTGCGCTCGGACGACATGGTTGAGCCTCATCTGGTGCACTATCCCAGCCGCGACGGCAAGTGGACCATCTCCGCATTTCTCTACGTTCCTTTCAACATGGCGCGCAACGGGCAGAATGCGGCGATCGTCTACATTCATGGTGGACCCACGTCGCAGACCATGAATTCTTTCAACCGCTTCGTGCAGTTTGCAGCGAATCAGGGATACATGGTGCTCGCGCCCAACTACCGCGGGTCGACCGGATACGGGAAGGAATTTCAGCAGGCGAATTTGTTCGACATGGGCGGCGGCGATCTGCAAGACGTTCTCGCGGGCGTGGACTGGATCAAGCAGACCGGTCATCTCGATCCGAAGAAGATTGCAGTCATGGGCGGAAGCTACGGCGGATACCTGAGCATGATGGCGGTGACAAAGGCGCCGGAGATCTGGGCTGCGGGCGTGCCCATTGTGCCTTTTGTGAACTGGTTCACCGAGATTGAAAATGAAGACCCAGTGCTGCAGCAATCCGACCTCGCCACTATGGGCGATGTGGTGAAGAATAAAGCGCTCTATGAAGAGCGCTCGCCGATCAACTTTATTGATCAGATCAAGGCGCCGCTGCTGCTGCTCGCCGGCGGGCACGATCCGCGCTGTCCGAAATCAGAAACCCAGCAGGTCGTCGAGGCAATCAAGAAGCGCGGAGGCACCGTGGATTATAAGATTTACGAAAACGAAGGGCATGGATTTGCGCGCGTCGAAAACCAGATCGATGCCTATAAGCGCGTCGCGGATTTCCTGCTGGCGCATGTTGTCCCGGCGGATTGCAGTTGCTCGGTGACCGAATAGAGTTGCTCTTTCACTTCTGGTTTGCTCTGCGACCTTCGCGATGCCTCTGCGTTCTTTGCGATTCGATCTTTTTCAAGCTCTTAACCGCGAAGAACGCTTAGAACGGCCGCAGAGTTCGCGAAGAAAGCATTCCGGACTTACGTCCGTTTACAGGGAAGTTCTGTATGAACTACTTCAGGCCCGGAGCCGTGCGGAGATGGCCTGAACCAGTCCTGGGATGGTGAACTCCTTGGCCGCGATATCGACTGGCAGGCCGAGTTCGCGCAGGGTTTCGGAGGTAACTGGGCCGATCGAGGCCATGCGAATCCCTGCGAGTTCCTTGTAGCGCGCTTTCCTCGTTGAGCCCAACAATTCCACGAAGTTTTTGACTGTTGAAGAACTGGTGAATGTAACGACGTGCGGGCGCTTCTTCGGGTCCTTCAGGGCAGCGCGTAGCCGGACGCGAGAGGATTGCGGCACCACTGTTTCGTAGGCTTCGACAACGTCAACGGCCGCGCCGGCTTTGCGCAGCTCGCGGGGTATCACGTCCCGGGCAACCTTGGCCCGCACCAGCAAGACGCGCTTCCCTTTCACCTTTTTCTTCAGACTTCGAACCACTGATTCGGCGACATATTCCTTCGGGACGACGTCCACTCTTACGCCGCGCTGCTCGATGGCCTTCCTTGTGGCGGGACCGATGGCGGCAATGCGCAGGCCCTCAGCGGCTAAAGCCGAGTCTGATTTTGACGCTCTTACGGTGCGACTGAAGTCGTACCCTTCCCGGGTGTTTTCCATTCGCTCCCACATGGCCTCGACGCCGTTCACACTGGTCAGGATCAGCCAGTCGTAAGCGCCAAGACTCTTCAGCGCGGTATCGAGCGGCTTGAATGACCTGGGCTTGCGAATCTCGATGAACGGGATCTCGATGACATCAGCTCCCAACTTGCGCAATTCGGCGGAGAGGGCGCCAGCCTGATGCCGTGCGCGACCGACCAGCACGCGGACTCTGCGCAGGGGTTGATTCGTGTGTATGTTGGTGTTTCTGCTCATGATCAGAGTTGACGGGGAGGAGTTCCTTCGACTTCGCTCAGGACAGGTCCGCCCACACAGGTTCTACTCGCGCTCCTTCTTCACACCCAGTCCCTGGTCCCGCATCAGGCGCGACACGCCCGAGATCGCCGTATCCTCGGCTTTCTCCAGGGACGCGATCACATTGCTCTGCTCTTCGCGGGTGCGGTTCTGGCTCAGCTTGAACTTGCCCTCGATTTTTGTGACTGCGATTTCGAAGCCGACGATGTGGCTTAGCATGCGCTCGCGATAGGTCTCACTGAGGCTGGCCCATTGCTCGGCGTAGGGAGGCTCGAATGTAGCGATTAATTCGTGAAGCATGCCTTGCAACTCCTCGGCAGAACTGAACACCCGAGCATTCCCGTAAACATGCACCGCACCGTAATTCCAGGTGGGCACGGTTTCGCGGGTAGTGTAGTTTGCGGTGGAAACAAAGGCATGCGGGCCGTGGAAGATGGTTAAGCAGTTAGGACGTTGCTCGAGATGCTGCCAATGTGGGTTCGCCTTGGCAACGTGGCCGCGAATGACAAGGCGGTCTTCTGTTGTGCGCACGAACACCGGCAGGTGCGTAGCGAACGGTCCGTCGTCAGTGGGCGAGACCAGGATCGCAAACGGATTCGCGTGCATAAACGTAATCGCGTCGGCATGATCACGCACGCGGAAGTGTTCGGGGATGTACACGGCATTCTCTTCCGCCCCTTCGGGGCTTGGTTCACGATTTGCTGGGCTTTCCCACGGCTGAAGTTTACCCTGAGCCTGGTCGAAGGGCCGTCGGCTGCACTCTTTCGCCGCTTCGCGGCTCGCCGGGTGCAACAGCCGGCTTCTTGCGCACGTGGAGCACTTTCTCTATCTCGGCAATCACGATTTCCTGCTGGTCTTTCACGTCCACGGAAAAAACCGGCTCGTACTTGGGCAGCGTCTTCAGCTTCTCACGAATATCGTCCAGCTGGGCGTTGGTCAGGCGGAATTCGGCGCGAACCGTTCCTTTTCCCGGCTTGCGGTAGCGAATGCTCGCCGCTTTATCCCAGACGATGTAGTCGCGGCCCAGGTTTGCCATCAGCATGAGCATATAGAAAGGGTCGGCCATGGCAAAGAGCGATCCACCGAAATGTGTGCCCACGTAGTTGGCGTTCCAGAAACGCAGCTTCATTTCAACGTCGATGGCTTTCATGTCCGGCGCGATGTATTTGATCCGGATGCCCGCGCCAGCGAACGGCGGCCAGAGGTTGACCATACGGCGGAGGTGGGCCGGGCTCTTCGTGCCGCCCAGGAGTTGCAGGAGAACATTGCGGCTCATGGTTGACGATCAGGGCTGCGGAAGTACAGCCAAGCCGCGGCCGTAGACGGCTTCGAGAATTTCATCTCCGCCGCGGCTGAGGAGCGCCGTGCCGGCATCATTGCCGAGTTTTTCGGGATCGTCTCCGTCGCGGGAATCGCGGAGCAGTTTGGAGCCATCGGGGTCGGCGACGATGGACTCCAGATGCAGCTTGCCGTTTCGCATTTCCGCGAATGCGCCGATGGGGACCTGGCAGCCTCCGCCGAGGCGGTTGAGCAGCGCGCGTTCGCATGTGGTGGCGGAGCGTGCAGCGGGATCGTTTAAAAAGATCAAATGCTCACGCGTGACTGCTTCACCCTCACGGATCTCGATGCCGAGCGCTCCCTGGCCCGCTGCGGGGCACATGATTTCCGCCGGGATGATCTGTTTAACCAATTCCATCTTGCCGAGGCGCTTCAGCCCGGCCGAAGCGAGAATGATCGCGTCGTATTCGCCCTGCTCGAGTTTGCGCAGGCGCGTGTCAACATTGCCGCGGAGCGGATGAATCTCGAGGTCGGGGCGGACGGCCTTGAGTTGCGCCCGGCGGCGCAGGCTGGAGGTGCCGACGCGCGCGCCCTGTGGCAATTCCTGAAAGCTCGAATAGTGGCGCGAGCAGAAGGCGTCGCGCGGGTCCTGGCGCTCGGTGATGGCGGCGATTTCGAATCCGGGGGGAAGTTCGGTGGGCAGGTCTTTCAACGAGTGCACGGCGAGATCGACGCGGCCGGCGGCGAGGGCTTCTTCGATTTCTTTGGTGAACATGCCCTTGGTGCCGACCATGGCCAGGGCGACGTCGGTGATCTTGTCGCCGGTGGTATGAATGATTTCAATTTCGACCTCGTGGCCGCGGGCGCGCAAGAGCGCGCAAATGTGATTCGCCTGCCAGAGGGCAAGCTGTGAGCCGCGGGAACCGATGCGAAGCATGGGCATCACTGCCGCGTCCCCACTTCGTTCTTCTTTTCCGAAGGCGTTGCATCTTTATCGTGCAGGTTGAACAGACGGCGGACTACATCGACGACTGTCGTTGCCTCAGATTCTTTAGCCGCAGTCTTCAGCGTGGTGATCGGGGTGTGCATGACTTTGTTAATGATGCCGCGCGTGAGCGCTTCCACGGCGATTTCCTGCTCGGGGCTCAACTGGCCGAGCCTGCCGCGCACGCGATCGATTTCGGCCTGGCGGATGGTTTCCAGATGATCTTGCAGCGACACGATTGTTGGCACGACGTCGAGGGTCTGCAGGCGGGCTTCAAAGCGCTCGACTTCGCTGGTGATGATGGCTTCGGCGAGTTCGGCTTCCTTGCGGCGGTCGGCGACGTGGCTGCTGACAGCCTGCTGCAGGTCGTCAATGTCGTAGGTGAAGATACCGTCGAGCTTGCCCATTTCTGGGGAAACGTCGCGGGGTACGGCGATGTCGATAAAAAACATCGGTCGGTTCTTGCGGCGGGAAAGGAACTGCTCTCCGTGTTCGCGGCGGAAGATGGCGTGGGGCGCGCCCGTCGAGGTGATGACGATGTCGGCGCGGTCGCAGGTGTTGTACAAGTCATCGAACTTGATGGCCTGGCCGTTGAACTTCTGCGCCAAGCCGATGGCTCGCTCATAGGTGCGGTTGGCGACGAATATTGATGCGCAACCGTGGGCCATCAGGTGGCGGGCGGCGAGCTCGCTCATCTTGCCGGCACCCACGATGAAGACAGTCTTCCCTTCCAGTGTTCCGAAAATCTTCTTGGCGAGTTCTACCGCGACCGACGCGACCGACACTGACGAGGACCCAACCGCGGTCTCGCTGCGCACGCGTTTGGCGACGGCGAAGGCGCGGCTGAAGAGTTGGTCGAGTTGCCCGCGAACGGCGCCTACGGCGCGGGCGGTGGCGTACGCCTCTTTTACCTGGCCGAGAATCTGGGCTTCTCCGACGACCATCGAGTCGAGGCTCGACGCCACGCGGAAAAGGTGGCGCACCGCGTCTTTCTCGCGAAACTCATACAGGTGCGCGTCGAGTTCTTCCGGCTTCAGATGAAAGTGATCGTGCAAGAATCCACGCAGGTCGGCGTGGCCGTTGGTCGTGTGCGTCACCAGCTCAACTCGATTGCAGGTGGAAATGACCATGCCCTCTTCGATGCCGGGATAAGCGGCGAGATCGCGGCAAGTGTCGGGCAGGCGCGACTCCGGGATGGCCAAACGCTCGCGCACTTCGAGCGGGGCGCTCTTGTGATTCACGCCAATGAGTTGGAATCTCATGAGGCGGCGAACCTGTGAATGGCTGAGAAGTAGTTGGCGGCCCACGCCGCCAGCGCGGCGACGAAGGCGAAAGTCGCAAGAAAGGCGGCGCGGCGTCCGCGCCATCCGGAATTCCAGCGGGTGAAGACCATCAGCATGTATACGGCCCACATCAGCACCGACAACAGAATCTTGGGATCGAGAAAGTCGAGGCGCCCGTAGGTGGAGATCGCAACCACCGAGCCGGTCAGCAAGCCGAGCGTCATGAAAGGAAAACCGAGCAACAACGAGCGGTAGCCGATCTGGTCAATCACTTCGAGCGCGGGGAGGAACGAAATCAGGCTGGTAGATTTCTTGGCCTTCAGCCGGCGCTCCTGCAAAAGATAGAGCAGGCTGGCGCCGAAGCTGACCAGCAGCGCGGCGTATCCGATGAAGATCAGAAAGATGTGGGCGGCCAGCCATCCTTTGTGAGAAACGAACTGGGTCAGCAGCACCGGTTGCTGGTCGACGGCCGCCACGAAGGTTAGGAAGAACACGACCGGGAATACGACCACGCCAGGCGATGTGGTCTGGTAAATCGCATAGATCAGCATGAAGAATGTCATGGACAGAAAGGCCAGCAGCGATTCCCCGTTGTGCACCGACGCCCAGACGACATGGCCCGAAAGAAATAGTTCGGTCAGCGAGACGAAGTGGAAGACCATGCCCAGGCTGGCCGCATGGAGAGCAATGCGGCTGAACAAATCACTGGTGCGCGTGAGCGCCACGAAGGCGTAGACCAGTCCGATGAAGTAGCAACCCAGCGCGAAACGCAGCCAAAGCAGAGACATAGGCCTTATAAGTTCCGGAATCCCTTGAGTCTACCCCAAATCGCGGGTCCGGACCTGAATCCTCGTAGTACCGTGTTCATTTTTCTATGCGGTCGGGGATAAGGCAAACAAAGGGGGTCACTTAAGGGTGTGATTAGGATCACAGACTGTTTGAACTGCGGATCCAGCCTGCAGCGGTCTGGGATTGTCAACCTTCGCCCGCTCGGTTTCCTAAGCCAACCTCAGCGGCTGAAAGCCGCGACTTTATTAGGCCTCGGGGCGCGAGTGAACTCGTGCTCTTCCCGTAGGTCATAGTCGAAATCTATTTTGTTTTCGGGGCAGCGTGGGGATTCGCTGTGCCAGTCGCGTGAGGATTGGGCATGCCGGGGTTCATAGCGCCTGCTGCGTGATTGCCGCCCATCGAGCCCATGTCGCCGGGAGCGAAACAGGTGACGCGTCCGCTGGAGGCCACGCGTAACTGCGACGGGCAGTCGCCGCTCGTCAAGGCCTCCGAGGAGCCAGTGCCTTGCGCTTGCACGGTGAACAGCTTGCCCTCAGCGTTGCCGGCGACGCCGATTGCCATGCCGGGCATATCGTAGGCGACATAGAACGGATGTTTGCCCTGGCTCGCTTGCACCGCGCAGTCGGCAGCCGTCTTGGACTGGTCCGCGCTGGCCTGCACGTTGAGGCGTCCACAGTCGGTGGCGGCGGCTCCGGAATATTCCTGCAGCTTCTGTTGCACGGCGTCAGGAGACTTCGGCGATGAGGAAGGCGAACCGCTGGACGCAACTGGACCTGCCGATTTGCTGCAGGCGGCCAGACCAGACAGCGCGATGATCAAGACAACGGAGAGTTTTTTCATGGCACCGTGATTGTAAAGCCGGCGGCCGGCGGTTCGTGATTCATTAGTGCCAGCGGGCACCTCCGCCGTAACGGCAGGTGCTATTGCTTTCCGGTCAACTGCCGGATCAAATCGACTTCCGCCTGCCGGTATGGAGTCCCGTCTGAGCGCAGCACTTCGTGAAACCACACGGGAGGCTGGTTCTTAATATACGGATGCTGCCACGACTCCCACGGGTAATACGTTTGTGTTTTGCCGGCGACGAATCCCCAGTTAATGGCGCCCACCCGCTCCTCCTTGGCGATGGGCAGGATCGTATCGAACGTGCTGCCCACGGAGCGGGCCATGTACTCGGTGCAAATCACGGGGCGGTGGAACCTACTCAGCCACGTGATTTCGCCTTTGAAGGACTCGGGCCAACTGTAGTTGTGAAACGTGATGATGTCGGACTCGCGCAGCTGAATCCGTTCTAACTCATCGACTGAGGATTCATCGCGAGAGGTATCGACCTCATAGACTCCGCTGGTGAGCGGCTGAGTGGGATTCATCTCTCGGGCCCACGCGAATGCCTGCGGCAGGAGGGCGGCGACGCGGGTGATTTTGTCTTTGTTTTTCAGCTCCGACTTCGGGTAGTTGTCGGTTTGATCCGATCCGGGCTCGTTCCATATGTCCCAGCCGAGGATGCGGTCGTCTTTCGCGAAGGCTCCCACTACTCCCTGCACATACTCCTTCAGCCGCGGATACTGGCTGGGGTCGGCCAGCGCCTTCGCGCCCGGGCTTTGTACCCAACCCGAGTTATGCACTCCGGGAACGGGAGGATGCTGCCGCCCCAGTTGCGGCAGCGGGTCCCAACAGGAATCGAAGAGCACGAACAGCGGGCGGATGTGATGGCGCGCCGCGATCGTCAGGAACTGGTCGATGCGCTTGCGGAAACCGACGGCGTCCTGCTGCCACAGCAGATCGTGGAGAAAGACGCGCATGGTGTTCATGCCCATGGCTTCGGCCCAGCCGAGTTCCCTGTCGATCTGCGCGGGATCGAAGGTGGCCTCCTGCCACATCTCCAATTCGTTGATCGCCGACTTGGGGATATAGTTACTGCCGACCAGCCAGGGCTGTTGCGCGTACCATTCGTTGGCCTGTTGTTCGGACCAGCGCGCGGTTTGCGAGGACGCGATGCTTGTGCACAAGGCCATCGCGATCAGGATCGCGGTCATGAAGACGTATCTGGATTTTTTCATGGGTAGAAGTCCGTCAGTCTCGAGGTTTTTCTGGATCAGGGAGAGGCGCTTCGGCTGTCAGAGTTTTTGGGCTTGGTCCTCCGGACCTGGGAACAGCGACCGCGGAAAAACCTCTTCCACCGCCTCCCTCCATGCAGCACTTCTTGAACTTCTTCCCACTCCCACATGGGCATGGTGAATTTCGTGGCGGTGCATCGGAGGCGGGAGCCGGCATAGGATTGTTCGCCATTCTATTCCACCCTCGGTCATTCCACTCCCAGGCTTGCCAGCACTTCCTCGAGTAGGGCGGTGTCGATGGTCAGGCGGCGTCCGTGAGTCTTTAGATCTTCGATCTCATCGAAGGCTCGGAAGAGGCGGAGCTTGACGGCGCCGTATTGTTCGGCGTCGTTCAAGGGACGTCCGTGGGCTTTGCTCCAGGCGGCGCGCGAGCGCTCGGGAAGAAAGATACTCACGGCATAGGTCAACTTGCGGTCGGAAGTCACGTCAAAAACAAATTCCGTGGCGGGAGCTTCGGGATCGTCGGGCAGCGCGGGGCGTTTGCCGACAAAGTAGTACTGGTAGACGTATCCCTGGGCACCGGTGTAAGTCTTCAGGCGGCGGATCGGCGGATTCGGGGACATGCGGACATTATGGAACGCGGACCGGGCGCTTGTCGCGCCCTGTGCCGCCAGGCCCGAAGTTTAGAGATGCCCCATCCTTAATGCTGTGCTTGGCAAATCGCCTGTCAGTGCCGTGTCCGCTCTCTTCCGAACAACATAGAACCTGCCAGAACAATGCGGAAAGCTCTTGCTCGATTCATAGCTAATAAGCCAGGAGCCAGTCTGACAGTCGAATGTTGGTGGCATCACATTAAGTGGTGATTGAAATCACTGCATTGCGCGGAGTTGGATGTTATTCAAGCGGGAACCGTGCCCAGGGAAAAGAGACTTCACCCCGATTTCCGGTGAACAGCGCCGACGCGCTCCCTGGAAAAAGACGACCCGAGAGGTGAGCCCATGCTCCCGCCGAATCACGCGTTGTCCGGGGCCCTGCTACAAAAAAGAATCGATCGCCGCCGCTTCCTGAAATTCTGCAGCCTCATGACGGCTACTCTGGCACTGCCTCCGCGCTACGTCGCCCAGGTTGCTGCCGCGCTGGAGAAAGCCAGGAAACCGGTGCTGGTCTGGTTGCAGTTTCAGGACTGCGCCGGCAATTCCGAAGCCATCCTGCGTTCCAGCCACCCATCGGTGCTGGAGGTCGTACTCGATCTCCTGTCCTGGGAATACCACGAAATCATAATGGCCGGCGCCGGCCACCAGGCGGAAGCTGCACTGGAGCGTGTGGTGAAGGAAGAAAAAGGCAAATACCTGGCGGTCGTGGAAGGCGCCATTCCCCTGGCCGACGACGGAATATATTGCACCGTCGCCGGCAAGACGGCGCTCGAGATCGCCCGTCGAGTATGCGGCAATGCCGCAGCAACCATCGCTGCCGGCGCCTGCGCCTGGGATGGGGGCTTGGTCGCGGCACACCCGAATCCCACTGGAGCGGTGGGCATCTCGGAGGCCGTTCCGGAAGCCACGGTAATCAACCTTGGCGGATGCCCTCAGAATCCTGCCAACACGGCCGCCGTGTTGGTGCACTACCTGACTTTTGGCCAGTTACCCGCAGTGGACCAGTACAACCGTCCTCTGTTCGCGTACGGGCGCATTATCCATGACCAATGCGAGCGACGCGCCCACTACGATGCCGGCCGTTACGTTCAGGAGTGGGGCGACGAAGGCCATCGCAAGGGCTGGTGCTTGTACAAAATGGGCTGCAAGGGCCCGCAGGCGACCTTCAATTGTCCGTCAGTACGTTGGAATGACGGTACAAGTTGGCCGGTGAAGTCCGGTCACGGCTGCCTGGGGTGCGCCTCGCACCGCTTCTGGGACACGCGCTCACCTTTCTACGACCGCCTGCCTTCGGTTCCCGGATTCGGCGCGGATGTGACAGCCGGCCAGATTGGAATGGGTGTAACCGCCGCGGTCGCGGGCGCCACCATCGTGCATGGAATCGCCAGCGCGGTTCGGGACCGGATGCGAACCGCCCCCGGCGCTCCCACTTCGCCTGCAACTCGTGGGCCCGTAGAGAAAAGCTAAGCCGAGGAGGCGCATATGGCACGCATCGTAGTCGATCCCGTAACCCGGATTGAAGGGCACCTCCGCATCGAAGCCGAGGTCAACGGCGGCATGGTGTCGGACGCCTGGAGTTCCGGAACCATGTTCCGCGGAATCGAGCTGATCCTGCGCGGCCGCGATCCACGTGAGGCCTGGATCTGGACCCAACGCATCTGCGGCGTCTGCACCACCGTCCACGCGCTGACCTCAGTACGCGCTGTCGAGGACGCGCTGGGCATCGAGGTCCCGGAGAACGCGAACCTCATCCGCAACATTATCGGCGCCAGTCAATACGTGCAGGATCACGTCATCCACTTTTACCATCTGCATGCCCTGGATTGGGTCGATGTCACGCTGGCTTTGAAGGCCGACCCGGCAAAGACTTCACAGCTTGCCGAATCGATCTCGCCCTGGCCGAAATCCAGCCGTACCTACTTCAAAAGCGTTCAGGACCGCGTCAAAGCCTTGGTGGAAAGCAAGCAGTTGAGCCTGTTCAGCAGCGGCTATTGGGGACATCCCGCCTACCACCTTCCGCCCGAAGCCAACCTGCTGGCGGTAGCTCACTACATCGAGGCGCTCGAGTTCCAGAAGGACTACATCCGCATCCACGCCGTACTCGGCGGGAAGAACCCTCACCTGCAAACTTACCTCGTGGGCGGCATGGCCGCTTCCATGGACCCGGACGAGCCCGGCGCTACCATCAATCCGGAACGAATCACCTTCCTCACGGAACTGGCAAGCAAGGCACAGGCCTTCGTAGACCAGGTTTATGTACCCGATGTACTCGCGGTCGCCAGTTTCTATCGTGACTGGTTCGGGCTTGGTGAAGGCTTGGGGAACTTCCTCTCCTATGGCGACTATCCCCTGGGCGGCCTCAAGGATCCGGCCCGCTTCTACCTGCAGCGCGGTGCAATCTTCAATCACGATCTTTCGAAGGTCCATCCCGTCGATCCCGCGAACGTCACGGAATACGTGACGCACTCCTGGTATCAGTACGCCGACGGGGATCAGAACGCGAAGCATCCCTATCAGGGCGAAACCAGCCCGAAGTACACCGGACCAAAGCCCCCCTTCGATCATCTGCAGGTCGATCAGAAATATTCCTGGCTCAAGGCGCCGCGCTATCAGGACCACGCGATGGAAGTCGGCCCGCTGTCGCGCATGCTGGTCGCCTATGCCTCAGGGCATCCGGAAGTGAAGGCTACCGTTGACGGTGTTCTGGCCAAGCTCAACGCTCCCGCAACGGCCCTCTTTTCGACTCTGGGACGCATCGCCGCTCGCGCGATCGAAGCCCACGTCATGGCTGGACAAGTCAGCAAGTGGGTGGTGGAACTCGGTGACAAACTGGGCCACGGAGACCTGCGAATCCACAACGGTGACAAATGGGATCCCGACACCTGGCCCAAAGAGGCGCAGGGCTTTGGCTTCCACGAGGCGCCTCGCGGATCTCTGGGCCACTGGGTCCACATCGAAGACAAGAAGATCAAGAACTACCAGTGCGTGGTGCCCACGACCTGGAACGCTGGGCCGCGCGATGCCAAAGGACAACGCGGCGCATATGAGTCGGCTCTGCTCAAAACTCCGATTGCCGATCCGGAGCGACCGGTGGAGATCCTGCGCACCGTGCATTCGTTCGATCCGTGCCTGGCCTGTGCCGTTCACGTCGTCGATGCCCGCGGACGCATCTACGCGCACCTCAAAGCAAGTTGAGTCGTAGCAGCGGTGATCTGTCCGAAGCAGCTGGAAAGGAGGCCCGCAATGAGTGAACTCAGGGCATACGCATGGAGCGAAGCGCATAAGCCCGAGCCTGCTTCGGCTCCGGTGCGCGTCTACGTCTGGGAACTGCCGGTGCGCGTCTCGCACTGGTTTATCTTTCTGCCGGTATTGGTCCTCTCCTTCACCGGTTATTACATGCACAACCCCTTCATTGTGGCCAAAAGCAGCGCCCCGTTCTTGATGGCGACGATGCGCTTCACTCACCTGGTCGCAGGTTCGGTCTTCATTTCCGCCTTCATTCTGCGCATGTATTGGTTCTTTGTGGGAAACCACTGGTCGAGTTGGCGTTCATTCTGGCCGATCCGGCGTCGGCAATGGCGAGGCATGGGCAACATGGTCGCCTACTACAGCTTCCTGAAAAAGGATCTGGCGCACCACGTCGGCCACAACGCCCTGGCCGCCGTGACCTACCTTTTCATGTTCACGCTGATGTTGATCGAGATCATCACCGGCCTGGCTCTCTATACGCAGGTCCGCGGAGCATGGCTGTTAGCGGCGTTTTTTAGCTGGATCCCCCGCGTCATCGACATTCAAAACCTGCGCCTCATCCATTTCTGCATCATGTTCGCCTTCTTTGCATTTGTCATTCACCACGTATACAGCGCGGTGCTGGTCTCCTGGGAAGAGCGCAACGGGTTGATCGAGAGCATCTTCACCGGATACAAGTTCGTCCCGCGCGACGAACTCGAAGAAGACTCGTCGCTGTGGAAGGGCAAGTAAATGCCGGGCGAGTCCAAAGTCGTGGTGCTCGGCCTGGGCAACATCCTGCACTCCGATGATGGAGTCGGTCCTCAGGCGATTGGCAGGTTGCGTCGGGACCCCAGAGTGCTCAACGATGTGAATCTGATTGATGGCGGTACTCTGGGACTGGAGCTGCTTACTTATGTCTGGGATTGTTCCTACCTGTTGGTCCTGGATGCGGTAGATATCGGACAACCTCCCGGAACGCTGGTTCGGATGTCAAGCCAAGAACTGCGAGCTTTACCCGGCCAAGGAAGTGTGCACCAATTGGGCGTTGCGGACCTGCTGGTAGCGCTCCGGGTTATGGCAAATCGAACTCCCGAGGTCGTGCTGCTGGGAGTGCAACCCGCCAGCACGGAATGGGGCACAGAGTTGTCGCCCGCGGTTGCTGCTGTCCTGCCTGCGCTCGCAGATGCTGCAGTCGCAGAAGTGAGCCACAGAGCACATGCGCAGGCGAAATAACAGCTTAGAATCCTCGCCATCTACCAAGGACCGAGACAAACACTGCGATCAGTCTTCACTGGACAGCGATCAACCGCTTGAACGGTACAAGTCGTATCGCGATTCGTCGACCGGGTCGTAAGTACTCTGGTCGTCTGCACGTAGAGCTGCCTTCATTCGCCAATTATCGCCTCTGAAGATTGTGCCTGGATCACGGGCAACCCGGAAACAGACCCAACACCCTGTGACATCTAACCTTGCCATCCACAGGCGAGGAAGCAGATCATCGTCAAGGAGGAGGCGGTGCACAAAGAAACCGCGACACCGGGCCTAAGTTCTTTGTTGTCAAGATTGTGACCTCTAAGTTCTTTGTCATCAAGATTTTGCAAAGCATTTTTGCAAACCCCGCGCCAGTCAAGGCAGTCGGAAGGTGGGTACCCGGGGGCGGTAGGTCTTCGACAGCAGATTTTCGTGGAACGGAACGGTTTGGCCGACCGACCTTATAACAGCGTTTTCCGACTATTTTTGTTGAAGATTTCCACAGTTTCCAACATCTCCGTTCGCGCCCAGCCTTCTCGCAATCCTCGATTCAATCTACCGTGCCATCCAGCCGATAGATCTTCTCAGGAGACCTCTGCATGCTGCTGCAATGGTTCTGGATTCCGCTGGGCGCGCTGGCCATTCTGGTGATCTACCAGCAGTTCCGGATTTACCAGATCCATCGGGAATCCAAGAAGAATGAAGAGCTTTTCCAGATCGTCACCGAGAACGCCGCGGACATGATTGCTCTCGTGGACGTGAATGGACGGCGGCTGTACAACAGTCCCGCCTACAAGAGGATCCTGGGTTACACCGCAGCAGAGCTGGGCGAGACTTCCTCCTTCGAGCAAATCCATCCCGACGATCGCTTCAAGGTGCTCGAAGCGGCAAGAGAAGCGCGGGAGACTGGAGTAGGAAAACGGCTGGAGTACCGGATCAAGCACAAAGACGGCAGTTGGCGGGTGCTGGAATCCGTGGCGAGCACAATCCGCAACCCCAAAGGTGAAGTCGCGAAGCTGGTAATTGTGAATCGCGATATTACCGAGCGCAAGCGGGCGGAACAGCAACTCGAGCACAATTTGTTTCACGATCCGCTCACGGGGTTGCCCAATCGCCGGCTGTTTCTTGACCGGCTGCAAAACTCGTTTGTGCGAGCGCGGCGGGACTCCGGGAGACCGTACACTCTGCTTCTGGCGAACTTGGATCGCTTCAAGGTCTTCAATGAGACCATGGGCGCGGCTGCGGGCGATCATATTTTGCTGGAAATTGGCCACCGGCTCGGAGCGCATTTACGGCAAGACGACACGACTATACGACGCGAGAGCGGTGGGGTTTCAGGGGACGTTATGCTGTTTCGGTTGGGGGGAGATGAATTCGCGATGCTGCTCGACGGCATCGGCGATCCCAGCGATGCGATGCGGGTGGCAGAGAGAATGCAGGCAGGAGTGGCGGAGCCTTTCTTGGTTGAGTCGCACGAAGTTCGGGCGTCGGTGAGCATCGGGATTGCCCTAAGCACGCTCACCCACGAGCGGGCGGAGGACGTGTTGAAGGATGCCGACGTGGCCATGCGCCGTGCGAAATCACTAGGCGGATCACGCTGCGAAGTTTTTGATGAGGCCATGCACACCCGCGCCGTCGGGCGACTGCGGCTGGAATCGGATTTGCGCTCGGCGATGGCTGAGCGCCAGTTCCGTGTCTTTTATCAACCGGTGGTTCAGCTCGCCACGCGCCGCATCGTGAGTTTTGAAGCGCTGCTGCGCTGGGACCATCCTTCGCAGGGACTGATTTCTCCTTACCGGTTCATCGAAGCAGCCGAGGACTCCGGAATCCTGGTCTCCATCGGGCACTGGTTGCTGCTGCAGGCTTGCCGGCAATTGCGCGAGTGGGAGACAAACAATTATTCCGAACAGCCGATGAACATTACCGTGAACGTATCGGCACGGCAGTTTGCCGACGCACGGCTGGCGAGCGACATTCAGGATGCGCTACAACAGTCGGGTGTTGATCCTTCGCGGCTGCAACTGGAAATTACGGAAAGCATCGCCGCGACGGATCCAAAACTGACGATCACCGTGCTTTCTCACCTGAAGCATCTGGGGATTGGCGTGATTCTCGATGATTTCGGCACGGGAACTACATCGCTCCGCGGTCTGAGGCAGTTTCCTGTGGATGCGCTGAAGATTGACCGCTCGCTGGTGCGGGAGATGCAGTCAGACCGGGCCGCCTGCGACATTGTTGAACTCATCGCTGCCCTGGCGCACAAAATGAACCTGAGAGCGATTGCGGAAGGCATCGAGACGGCCCGGCAAGCCGAGCGCTTGCTTGAATTGGGATGCGAGTACGGACAAGGCTACTACTTCTCCCAGCCGATGGAAGCGAAAGCGGCGCAGCAATTCATGCGCCAGCAAGTTGCTCCGGCCAAGACAAGCGGGGCGGGAACGCGGTAGATCCGCCAATTCTCCGAACTGGTTTACCTCGTCCCGTTTCCTGGGGAGACGACTCTTCCATACTCGGTCGCGCGGCTGAGGCGGTCGAACATGCGCCAAGCGTCGAGCGACACTTTGCTGATAGCCTCTTCCCCGTCGCGCTCGTTGCGGAGAAAAGACGTCATGACACAAATCACGTAAGGGCGGCCTTCGACAAAGACGATGCCAGAGTCGTTGCGCACCGCCTCCAGCGAGCCGGGCTTGTTGGCGATCTTGAGGTCGGCGGGCAGGTCGCGCGGAATCCAGGAATCTTTGTTTGTACTCAGCATTTTGAAGAAGTCGGCGGTCGACTCTTTATTCAGGAGCTTGCCGCGGTAGATGGCACCGAGCAGAGTCATCATTTCGCGCGGGGTGGAGATATTCTCGCGGCCTTGCTTCGCGGCCTGAAGGTCCATCATCTTGCGGCGCAGGCGCGTGTGTGTGAGGGCGAGCGAGTCGAGCATGGCATTCACGTTCTGCATGCCGATACGGTCGATAAGTACATTGGTCGCGGAATTATCGCTGACGGCGACCATCATCGTCGCCAGATCGCGCAGCGTAAGGCGCGTTACGCCGGGGCTGAGTCCACCCATGATATCGCTGTCGGGAACGAGATCGGACGATTGCACCGTGTATAGATCGGTGAGCTTGAGCTTGCCTTGCTGCATTTGCAAGTACAGATTGGCCAAGACCGTGATCTTGATGGAACTGGCCTGCGCAAAGACTTCATCCTCGTGCAGGAGGAAGTGGTCGCCGGTGGTGAGATCTTCAATAGCGACGCCCATGACGCCGTCGAGGTGCTGGTCGACCTCTTGAATACTGGACTCAAGTTTTTGCCAGAGGACTTTCTGTTTGCCGGGGGAAGGCGCTGCGGTCTGGGCAAGACACGTGGCGAGGAATAGTAAGAAACAGAAAAGATGCTTCACGGGACAGGTCTCCTGACGGCAGGGATTGTAGCAGCAGGTTCGGTGCGCTGGGCCCTAGTCCGGCTGGCCGATCAGCAGCGCGTAGCCGTCAGGATCGTCAAAGCGAATCTCGCCTTTAGGCATGTAGTCGGGATAAGTAATCGGCGAGACCTTCACGTCGCTCGCCAGCAGATGCTCGCTCAAAGCGATCAGATCAGATGAGTAAAGATAGAACAATACGGCTTGCTGGCTCGCGATGACCGGGTCGGAGGCGCGCGCGAACATCAGTTCAGCGTGGTCGCAAGCCAAGAAGATCCATTTAAGTTGGCCGGAAGAATCCCGCAGTCTGTGGCGAACTTCCATCCCGAGCAGTTTGTAGAAGTCGACGGAGCGCTGCAAGTCGGCGACGAACGCCATGGGGACGAGGCCAGTGACCTTGGCAGTCATGGTGTTGGTTTAGGGACCATATTACTCTATCGCCAGCTTGCCAATCTTGGTCCGGAATCCCCGCCGAGCTTTGCTCGGCCGGACAGCCGAGGGCGGCTGTCCCCACTGGTCCTCATCATTCCGGAAACGTCAGCCATCGATTTTTGCCTCCCGCAATTGCTTTACCGCAGTCTCGGAACTGACGGGCGAATAGTACACCTCCTTAAAGGTGTACGACCGCGCCTTAGAGCCCAAGACAGGGAGGATCTCAATGTGCCAGTGGTAGTCGTCGTCAATCGTTTTCCAGTAGCCGAGATTCTTGGAGGGGTGCATGCTGCTCGGCGAGGTATGCAGCACGAGATGAAATTCCTCGGTAACGGAACGCACGCGCTGCAGAGTACGGCGCAGGAGGGCCGCCAGGTTCACCCGCAGGCCGGGCTTGTTCAGTCCGGTCCGTTCGAAAGAAGCGTCGTGGTTGCGCGGCATAATCCAGGTCTCATAAGGAACGCGCGGGGCGTAGGGACCCAGCGCGAGATAGTCCCCGCGGGCCTCGATGACGCGCAAGGCCTGTCGCTCCTCCTGTTGGATGATGTCGCAGAAGACGCAGCGTTCCTTGCTGACGAAGTACTCGCGGCCGGCGCGCAACTCGTAGAGCACGCGCCGCGGAACGAACATGGTGGCGGTAATCTGTGACGTGGGATGACCGAATTCCTGGCCGGCGTTCTTGCCGTAGTCCTTGAACAGGCTGACGTATTTGATGCGGGGATCGCGCTTGAGGTCGAGGATGCGCTCAGCGGCCAGGCGGAGAAAGTGCGCAATCTCATCGTCGCTGGCACTCCACAGATGCCGGTCGTGACGCGGGTTTTCCACCAGCACTTCATGGGCACCGACGGAGTGCATGCGGTCATAAATGCCGTCGCCGCGGCGGCCGGGTTCGCCCTCGATGCGATAGAGAGGCGTGGGATGCACGACGGAACGCGCGGACCAGGGAACGCCGGGCGCGTTGGGGGATTTTGCGATGACCTGCAGGGACGTCGCAGAGCTATCGCAAAAACGGCAGACAGACTCGATACGTGGTCCGGTTTCGGCAGGATCATCGCCGGTAATGACCCAGGAGCGGGTGATGGGATCCTTGCGGAGTTCCATAAGGAAGGAGAACACCGGAAGAGAACCGGAGTCAACCGCGATTTCTTGCCGTAATTGACCGCTGGCTTACGCCCAAGGCGGCAGAAGACGGAAGGCGCGCTTTGTTATAATCCGCCGAAGCCCGCCCAGATGACCGAGCCGTCCACTCCGCTGATGCGGCAGTATGCCGCCGTCAAGAAAGAACATCCCACCGCGCTCCTGTTTTTTCGATTGGGGGATTTCTACGAGCTTTTCTTCGACGACGCGATCGTGGCGGCGAAAGAACTGCAGATCACGCTGACTTCCCGCAATAAAGAAAAAGGAATCGCTGTGCCCATGTGCGGCGTGCCCTATCACGCGGCGGAGGGTTATATCGGGAAGCTGATTCGGAAGGGCTTCAAGGTGGCCATCTGCGAGCAGATGGAGGATCCGCGAGAGGCGAAGAAACTGGTGCGACGGGAAGTGACGCGCGTGGTCACGCCGGGAACTGCAGCGGATTCGTCTCTGGGATCGGATGAGAATAACTTTCTGGCGGCCTTGGCGCAGGTTGGGGAGCGCGTGGGATTTGCGGCTCTGGACTTGTCGACCGGGGAATTCCGAGCCACGGAGTTTTCGGGCGAGGGCGCGCTGCGGCGGGTGCAGGAGGAGTTGGAACAACTGCGGCCCAAAGAACTGTTGTATGGGTCGGCGGCGCCGCTGTTTGAGAGTGCAGCAACTCGAGGAAAAGAGGAGCCGAGCTTCGCTCGGCCGGACAGCCGGGGGCGGCTGTCCCCACATGGTTCATCTCCGCGGGCGGGAGCTACTTGCACCGAGACGCCGCTGGATGACTGGATCTTTGCCCCGGATCATGCGATTCCGTTGCTCGAAAATCATTTTGGAGTTCTCTCGCTGGAAGGGTTCGGCCTGTCTGGGCGCACGGCAGCAGCGGCCGCGGCAGGTGCGATTCTTTATTACGTGCGGTCGACCCAGCGTGGGTCGCTCGATCACGTTGACCGCATCGGCTGGTATGAGCGGCAGAATTGCCTGGTTCTCGACGCAGTCACCGTTCGCAATCTGGAGTTGATCGAACCGCTGTTTGCAGGCACGGATGCGGGCATCACGTTGTTTCGGTCGATCGATTGCGCGGTTACGCCGATGGGCAAGCGGTTGCTGCGCGCATGGCTGCTGCGGCCGTCGCTCGATTTGAGCGAGATCCATGGTCGACTCGACGCCGTGGAGGCGGGTGTGAAAGAGATCGTCGCGCGCGAGGAGTTGCGGCGGGCGCTCGATGGCGTGCTGGACCTGGAAAGGCTGTTGAGCCGCGTCACGCTTGAGACCGCGAATGCCCGGGACGTGCTCGCGCTGGCTGCATCGTTGGCAAAGATTCCGGCAGTCCGGGCCGCGCTGGCCCGGCTCGCGGCGGAGCGACTAAAAACTCTGCATGCATCGCTCGATGAGCTCGGGGACGTGCGCGACCGTATTGAGAAGACGATCGTGCCGGAGCCGCCTCTGAGTTTTGCGGACGGCGGGGTGATCGCCGCGGGCGTGGACCGCGACCTTGATGAACTGCGGGAACTCTCGCGCAACAGCAAGCAGGTGCTGGCGCAGATCGAACAGCGGGAACGAGGGCGCACCGGGATTTCCTCGCTGAAAGTGAAGTTCAATTCCATCTTTGGATACTACATTGAAGTTTCAAAGCCGAACCTGCACCTGGTTCCGCAGAACTACGAGCGGAAACAGACGCTGGTCGGGGCGGAGCGCTTCACCACGCCCGAACTGAAGGAGTACGAGACCAAGATTCTCGACGCGCAGGAAAAGATTGCCGAGATCGAGCGCCGACTGTTTACGGAATTGCGGACGGCGATTGCCGCTGAGGCCAAGCGCATCCGGCAAACTGCCCTGGCGCTAGCGGAAGTTGACGTGCTGGCGTCGTTGGCGCACGTGGCAGCTCTGCGCAATTACTGCCGCCCGACCTTTGTGGAATCTGCCGGAGGCAGCGAAATAGAAATCATCGAAGGCCGCCATCCCGTGATTGAGCAGCAGGAAATGGCGGGACGCAGCGAGCGTTTCGTGCCCAACGATCTTTACTTGGATGGCACTACGCACAACATCATGCTGCTCACGGGGCCGAACATGGGCGGCAAATCGACTTACCTGCGGCAAGCGGCGCTGATCGTGATTCTGGCGCAAATGGGATCGTTTGTGCCGGCGCGATCCACGCGGCTGAGTGTGGTCGATCGCGTCTTCACCCGCATTGGGGCAAGCGATAATCTGGCACGCGGGCGCTCGACTTTCATGGTCGAGATGACGGAGACGGCGGCGATCCTGCACACGGCCACGGCGCGGTCGCTTATCCTGCTCGATGAGGTGGGCCGTGGTACGTCCACGTATGACGGGCTGGCGATTGCGTGGGCTGCCGTGGAATATCTTCACGCGCGGGTGCGGGCCAAGACCTTGTTCGCGACGCATTATTTCGAGCTCACCGAGTTGGCTGAGCAGCTTTCGGGGGTGAAGAATTATCACGTCTCGGTCAAAGAGACTGGCGGCGGGATCGTATTCTTGCGAAGGGTGGAGCCGGGCGCTGCGGATCGCAGTTACGGCATCGAGGTTGCCAAGCTGGCGGGGTTGCCGAACGAAGTCATCTTACGGGCGCGGGAAGTGCTGGCTGAGCACGAGTTCGCGGAGCAGCAAGCGACCGCGCATCTTTCGCCGGGAGCGACTCCGCCACCGACGCAGTTGACAATTTTTACGCCGTTGTCGCAGCCCGTGCTGGAAAAATTGCGGGATGTGGATTTAAACCGGCTGACGCCGCTGGAAGCGTTGAACTTATTGGCAGAACTGAAGAAGGAAATCTAACTACGGACACAGGGGACACGGAGGAAGTCCTCCGGCAAATGACGATCCAACGCAAGACTCGCGGTGTCGAAGAAATCGGCCAACTGCTGATCGTTGGTTTCGACGGGACGGAGTTGACGCCGCGGCGCAGTTCCCTGCTCACTCGGCTGCAACCGGCCGGAGTGATCCTTTTTGCGCGGAACATCAAGAATCCGGAACAGACGTGGCGGCTGTTGCGCGAGTGCCAGAAGTGCGTTGCCACACCACTGTTTACCTGCATTGATGTTGAGGGCGGGGGGGTCGATCGCTTTCGCGATGCACTTGGAGCGGCGCCTTCGGCGGCGGATGTGTTCGGCACTGGCGATCGCAAGCTCTTTAGCAGGCATGGGCAAATCATCGGTGATAACTGCCGATCCCTGGGATTCAATGTCGATTTCGCTCCTGTCCTCGATCTGGCATTTGAGGCGTCACGGGGCGTGATGGGTTCGCGTGCAGTGTCGGCGAATCCGCGCGAAACGGTGACTTACGCGCGTGAGTTTCTGGCGGGCCTTCGGGCTGCGAACGTGATGGGATGCGGCAAGCACTTTCCCGGCCTCGGCGAGGGCAAGCTCGACAGCCATCACGAATTGCCGGTGATTGAGAAACCGTGGAAAAGGCTGTGGGCTGAGGATCTGCTTCCCTACCGGACGCTCCGCCGACAGTTGCCGTTTGTCATGATCTCTCACGCGGCGTATCCCCAGGTCACGCGCAATCAGTCGCCGGCGTCGCTCTCGAAGATGTGGATCACGGACATATTGCGCCAGCGCATCGGTTATCGGAATCTGATCGTGTCGGACGATCTGGAGATGGGCGGGGTGCTTTCGGCGGCGCCGATTGGCGATGCGGCTGTGGAGTTTGTTCGGGCCGGCGGCGATTTGTGCCTGCTTTGCCATCGCGAGGATTACATTCTCCAGGCGCACGAAGAACTGATTAAGACAACGAAACGGGATGCGAAGTTCGCGCGGCGCGTTGCGGAGGCGGCGCGGCAAGTAATGGCATTCAAGAAGAAGAATGCGAAGATGCTGCGCGCGGGAAAATCGCCTTCGAGAGCGACCGTCGAGAAGCTTACGCGCAGATTGTGGGAATTTGGGGAACAGGTACGGCTGGAGGGGATGGTTTGAACAGCAGGTTGCAGCTTCATTTTTGCAACACACGTTCGTCGAGCAGCGAGCCAGTTGCATAGGTCCTTCGCTTCGCGCAGGATGACAAGGCTTTCGAATGACAGGTCAAAAGAGTCAGGCATGATCGTGGCCGGAGTGATGAGTGGGACTTCCGCGGATGGGATCAACGTTGCGCTGGTGCGTATCGGCGAGACTGAGAATCCAAACGTCCGACCAGCGTCCGGCTCTGCCGCGGGATTGCGCGGGCGAGGGCGCCCGCTCCACACGGTCAAACTGCTGGGACACGCGGAATATTCTTATCCCCCTAAAGTCCGCGCTGCCGTTCTCGCCGCGATGGATGCCGAACGCGCCCGTGTGGCGGACGTTGCCCGGCTTAGTTTTCTTTTAGGCGAGTTATACGCCGATGCGGTGCTGGCCACCGAGCGGCAGTTTCGCGTGAAGGCTGAGCTTGTGGGCTGCCATGGGCAGACTCTGTACCATCAGGGCGACCCGCAGCCGTTCCTCGGGCGAAAGGTGGCCGCGACCTGGCAGACGGGAGAAGCCGCGGTGATTGCAGCGCGAGTGGGCGCACCTGTGGTTTCGGATTTTCGTCCGGCCGACATGGCCGCAGGCGGCAAGGGCGCACCGCTCGTTCCCTATCTCGATTCCATGCTCTTTCGTGATCCGAAGATCGGTCGCATTGTGCAGAACATCGGGGGGATTGCAAATCTTACAGCGATTTCGGCGGGCGCCAACTCCGGCCCGGTGTTCGCCTTCGACACCGGGCCGGGAAATATGGTGATCGACGCTCTAACTGAGGCACTGTTTGGCCGAGCGTTTGATCGTGGTGGAAAGATTGCCGCATCCGGGATGGTGCTGGAGCCCGTCATCGGGGAAATGCTGCGGCGCAAATTCTTTCGTGCAAAACCTCCGAAGACCGCCGGGCGCGAGGAATTTGGGCGCGAATTTGTTCGCGACTTCTTACGCCAATGCGGGGGCTTTCGCAAGGAAGACGTTGTTGCCACGGCCACAGCCCTGACAGCGCGGTCGATCGCTGACGCGGTGCGGCAATTCGTGACACACGAATCGGGCGCGGCTTCGAAAAGCTCTTTTCGTGAAATGATCCTCTCCGGGGGCGGTTCCCGGAATGCCACACTGGTCGGCATGCTGGAGGACGGCCTCGCGCCCCTCGGAATCCAGGTGCGATTCTCAGACGAGTTCGGCTTGCCTTCGGAGGCCAAAGAAGCGGTGGCGTTTGCCGTTCTGGCCTATGAGACGTGGAATCGGCGGCCTTCGAATGTGCCATCCGCCACGGGCGCAAAACGAGCCGCCGTGCTGGGAAAGATCTCGTATGCGTGAAAGCAAGAGCGCTGACCTCAGACGTCGGACTTCGGACCCCAGCCGCCGAGATCCGGGGGCAGAGGCCCGACGTCGTGTCGCCCCATGGGTAAGTGCGTTTCTCTGCCTTCTGGTACTCTTCCCGCTTTTTTCGTGCTCCGCGAAACCCGATCCCAATACCTTGGTCATGATCATTGAGTCGAGTCCGACGAACCTCGATCCCCGCGTGGGAATCGACGCGCAGTCGGAACGAATCGACAACCTGATCTTCGACGATCTACTGTCGCGCGGAGAGGATCTGAATGTGGCTCCTGGTCTGGCAGAGCGCTGGGAGATTCCCGATCCGCTCACTTACATTTTTCATATTCATCGCGGCGTTAAGTTTCACAACGGGCGTGCGCTGACCTCGCGCGATGTGAAGTGGACTTTCGACTCGCTGCTGCAAGGCAAGATTCGCAGCACCAAGGCGGCGGTCTACCGTTTCGTGGACCGGATCGATGCGCCTGACGATGCTACGGTGATTTTCCACATGAAAGAGCAGGACGCTACTCTGCTGTGGAATCTGTCGGACGGCGCGATGGGGATTGTTCCGGATGGCAGCGGCGAGGAAATGACGCGGGATCCCATCGGCTCCGGACCGTTCCGGTTCGTCAGCGCTGAGACCGACCGGGAAGTCATCGTCGAACGCAACGACGACTATTGGGGGGGGAAAGCCAAACTGGCGCGCGTGCGCTTTGCGGTGGTGCCCGACGCGACCACGCAGGCTCTCGAATTGCGCAAAGGCAGCGGCGACGTCGCCATCAACTCACTTACGCCCGACACCGTACTTACGTTGGCGCGCGATCCCAATCTTGCGGTCGAACGCGCAGCTGGAACCAGGCTGGCATATCTCGGCTTCAACCTGCGCGATCCTATCTTGAAAGATGCGCGGGTGCGGCAGGCGATTGCCTACGCACTGGATCGGCGGCCGATGATCGAATATTTGTGGCGCGGGCAGGCGGAACCGGCGCGCAGCGTTCTGCCGCCGCAGAGTTGGGCGTACAACGGAGGGGTGCCTGGGTACGACCACGACCTCCACAAGGCGAATCAGTTGCTCGACGCCGCGGGCTACGCCTCGGTGGATGGCGTGCGCTTTCACATCACGATGAAGACCTCGACCGACGAAAACACCCGTCTGATGGTGGCCGTAATGCAGCAGCAGTTGCGCGACGCGGGGATCGCGCTCGATATCCGCAGCTTCGAATTCGCCACGTTTTTTTCGGACGTGCAGCACGGCGCGTTTCAGATGTACAGCCTACGCTGGATTGGGGGCAACGAGGATCCCGATATTTTCGAATACGCATTTGACTCGGCCAAATTCCCACCGAACGGGGCCAACCGTGGCTACTATTCAAATCCCAAGGTGGACGCTCTCATCGACAAAGCTCGGCGGGAGATCGATCCCAATGTGCGCAAGCCGCTGTATGCCGAGGTGCAACGCATCCTGGCTGAGGATCTGCCTTACATCAATTTCTGGTACCTCGACAACGTTCTGGTGCATACGCGCCGGGTGCGAAATCTGAAGCTGAATCCTGCGGGAAACTTTGACTTCTTAAGGACAGCGGAGTTGGCTGATTCGAGCATCGGCGTGGCGAGTTCTGAGGCGCGCCGGAGAGAATCGACGCCTGCGTGGTACCATCGAATTTTGGCGTTAATCGCATGCGAATTCTTTTTATTGGCGACATTTTCGGACGGCCGGGGCGGAATATCGTCAAAGACCGGCTGCCCGGAATCGTCCGCGACCATGCCATCAACCTGATCATTGCGAATGGGGAGAATTCGGCGGCTGGCTTTGGCATCACTCCGGCGCTCGCGGAAGAGCTTTTCGAGCTCAACATTGACGTCATCACTACCGGAAACCACGTCTGGGACAAGCGCGAAATCATCGACTACTTTCAGATGGTCGAGGGCAATGGGCACGGGCCGGCGCGGCGGGTCCTGCGTCCTGCGAATTTTCCAGCGGACATGCCTGGGTCCGGCGTGTATGAGGGGTTTAAAGGGAAAGTCCCATACGCGGTGATCAACCTGCAGGGACGTGTGTTCATGGCCTCGAACGACGATCCGTTCCGCACCGCGGACCAGCTTTTGCAGAAGATTCAGGCGAAGGTGATTCTGGTGGACATCCACGCCGAGGCGACATCAGAAAAGATTTCACTCGGTTGGTACCTTGATGGCCGCGTGACCGCGGTGGTGGGCACGCACACGCATGTGCCGACGGCCGACGAGCGCGTTCTGCCCAACGGAACCGCCTACGTGACCGACGTGGGCATGACCGGGCCCTACGATGGCGTGATCGGAGTAAAGAAGGAACTGGTGGTGGGTAAGTTCCTGAACGGAATGCCGGTGCGGTTCGAGCCCGCCACGGGCGACGCGCGCCTGTGCGCTGTGGTAATCGATTGCGATGATGACACGGGCAAAGCCCGTAAAATCGAGCGTCTGATGCTCTCGTAAGGCCTTTGCGAACTCCCGCCCGCAGGCAAGAATTGGCCGGCCCATCTTCAAATTAACCAGGATGCAAGAACGGGGTAGTCCTTCGTTCTGCCTCTGCGTGTGATCCGGGAGGCCTGTGGCCATTGAACCCGAAGGTACGAGGTCCTATTGGCCTGTCCCGCACATGCGGAAAGCACGTTAGAATCACGAGATGCGGCGGACCGGATTCATTATTGCGGTGGGACTTCTGGCAGCGACGCTGGTCTCGCCGGCATTCGCCGCCGGCGACGATCCTGCTTCTTCCCCGCCCATTTTTTGTGGGAACGGAATTCCGGGCGGAGTTAACTGCATCGCTTCGAAGAAAGAACTCAAAGAGGCGCGCTATGCCTTCGACCGGGGTGTAAAGCTGAAGGACCACCGGCGGCTCGAAGAGGCCTTCACCCAGTTCGATACCGCTACGCGGCTGGCGCCGCAGAACATTCAGTTTCTGACGGCTCGTGAAAGGGTGAAGGCACAACTGGTCTTCAACCATATCCAGCGGGGAAATGTGCTGCTGTTGGAAAACTCGCGTGCCCAGGCTGCGGCTGAATTTCGGTCGGCTCTCGATCTCGATGGGGAAAACGAGTTTGCCCGGGAGCGACTGGAGGAAGCGAGCCGTGAATTGGCTCCCGCGCTGCCCCGAGCTTTACCCGCTCGTGTGGCCGATTCCGGCGAAATTCACCTCGAACCCAAAGATGACCGGGCCACTTTCCATTACAGCGGTGACGTTCACGGCCTGTTCGCCGAACTGTCCACGGCTTATGGAGTGACCACGCAGTTCGACGATTCGGTGCAGTCCCGCCAGGTGCGGTTCAACATTGATGACGTGGACTTCTTCACCGCGGTGAAGCTGGCGTGCCAGGTCAGCAAGACCATGTGGGCGGCCCTCGACACGCACCGGTTAGTCCTCGCCGCTGACAACCCGGAGAACCACAAGCAATTCGATCGCATGTCGCTGCGGACCTTCGTTTTGCCGCCGCATTCGACGCCGCAGGAGTCCACCGACCTCGTGACGACGATGCGCAACATGTTCGACCTGCGCTTCGTCAGTTCGGGACAGACCGCGGACACGGTGGAAGTGCGTGGGCCGCAACCGATGCTGGAGGCCTGCGCCAAATTGCTGGAACAGCTCAGCAACGAGCGGCCGCAGGTGATGCTCGATGTTCGCGTGTACCAGATCAGCCACCAACTTACGCGAAACATAGGAGTGCACATTCCCAATACGTTCAACATGTACAACATTCCGGCGGTGGCGCTGGCCGGACTCGCGGGGCTTGGACGACAGAACATTCAGCAACTCATCAACCAGTTAATCTCCTCGGGCGGCATCAACCAGGCGGGCGGTTCCGCGATCTCTGGACTACTGGCTCAACTGGGAGGGCAGCAGAATTCTATCTTCAGCCAGCCGCTAGCCACGTTCGGCGGCGGGCTCACCTTTATGGGACTGAGTCTCGACCAGTTCGCCGCGGCACTTTCCGTGAACGAATCGTGGGTGCGCAGCCTGGAGAACATGAATATAAGGGCCAGCCAGGGGAACGACGCTACCTTCCATCTGGGAGAGCGCTACCCGGTTCTGAATGCGAGCTACGCGCCCATTTTCAATTCGCCACAGATTTCCGCGGTGCTGGGGAATCAGACTTATGTTCCGCCGTTCCCTTCCGTCAGCTATGAAGATCTGGGCTTGAACGTAAAGGTGAAGCCGGTCATCCACGGCGACGGCTCAGTCAGCCTGGAACTCGAACTGCAAGTGCGCTCGCTTACCGGGCAATCGAACAACGGAGTTCCGATCATCTCGAACCGGGAATACAAAGGTAGCATCAACCTGAAGGATGGCGAGCCTGCCGTTGTGGCGGGTGAAGTATCGCGTACCGACACGCTCTCCATGAGCGGGATCCCGGGACTCGGTTTCTTGCCAGGCCTGAATCAAGCGATGGTGAACAATACGAAGCAATCGGACACGGACGAACTCATGATCGTCATCACCCCGCACGTCCTGGCAAATTTCAATCGAACCACTCCGGAGATTTGGGTGAGCGAGAAATAGGCGGAGTCAACCCATCCTTCTGCTAGTTTCCTTGCTTCGCGGCGAAGTCGACCAGGCTCTTGTACACATCCGAAAGGCGTGGATCGAAGCTTCCGATCTTGCGTCCATTGATAAAGACGGTCGGCGTCCCGTTCACGTCCACAGACTTGCCGAGCGCCAGGGAGGCATCCACGCGAGCCTTCGTCTCGGGCTTCACGGCGCAGGCTGCGATCTCGGCGCCCTTTACGCCCGCTTGATCGGCGATCGCGGTAAGCTTCTCGTCCGCGTTCTCGGCAGTGATGTCAGACTGCGTCTCGTAGGTCTTGGAGACGAATTTCCAGAAAGCCTCGCTCGAAGCGCGGCCGACACAGTCGGCATAAGCCGCGCCCTTTGCCGCCCAATTGTGCATTTCCAGGGGAAAATTCTGGAACACGAAGCGGGCCGTCGGTTCGGCAGCCACGAGCGCCTCGATGGTGGGCTGTGCCGCTTTGCAGGCAGGACATTGCAGGTCACCAAACTCGACGATCATGACCGGAGCATCCTTGGGGCCGCGTTCCGGGCCTGTGATCCCCTTGTCCAGCAACCGTTTCGCCGGATCAAACGGTCTGGCGCCGAACGGAATAATTTCGCCGACCAGGGCGTGCTGGCCGTCGGGAGCGACGAAGAAACGAGTCACCTGCTGGCCTTGCGGGCTGGCGAGCACCACCGTAACGTCCGCCAATCCGGTGACGGTTGAAGGCTTGATGCTGGAAATTTTCCAGGTTAAATCCGTTTCGTAGCCAAACTGCTGATGCAGGAAAGAGTCAACTGTGGCTTCCGAGGGGAGATTCACAGATCCCGAGGCCGCGGGCTTTTCCGTAGGCTTGGATGGAACTGGTTTCGCTGGGCCGGTTTGGGCCGTGGCCAGACCGCCGGCCAGCAGGAGAATACAGATCGAATTCAGAATACTGCGCATGGCTTCCTTTCGATTTCAAGGTCTTGGAGCTTCAGGAAAGCGATCTATCAGGATACTTCAAAGTAGGTACTTCAAGCTTCACACTTGGCGGCAATCGGAAAACGGCGCCCGTAGCCGAACGCCTTGGGAGAAATCTTAAGACCGGGCGCAGCCTGTTGGCGTTTGTATTCGGCGCGATCGACCAGGCGGATGACGCGTCGCACTACTTCAATGTCGAGTGCGCGATCTGCGGCGATGCGCTCCGCCGGATGGCAATCCTCCACATAATCTTCAAGCACTGCGTCTAAGACTTCATAGGGCGGCAGCGAGTCGCTGTCTTTCTGGTCAGGCCGCAATTCCGCGGAGGGCGGCTTCTCCAGCGTAGCCTGAGGGATCACCGAGCGTCGCGAATTCACATATTCGCTGAGCCGATACACCAGTGTTTTTGGCACGTCGGAAATGACCGCCAGGCCACCAACCATGTCGCCGTAGAGGGTACAATAGCCGACGCCCAACTCGCTCTTGTTTCCGGTGGAAAGCACAATCGCTCCGAATTTATTGGAAAGAGCCATCAGCAACGTGCCCCGGGCGCGCGACTGGATGTTTTCTTCGGTCACGTCTTCTCTCTGTCCCGCGAACACATCCCGCAGCGTCTGGCGGTACGCCTCGTACGCGGGGTTGATCGAAAGCAACTCGAAACGAATTCCGAGATTCGTCGCCAGGGAACGCGCATCATCGATTGAGCCTGGCGACGAATAGGGACCGGGCATGCCGACGCCGATCACATTTTCCGGCCCGACCGCATCGGTGGCGACGACGGCTGTCAGGGCGGAGTCAATGCCGCCACTCAGACCGATAATCGCTTTCTGAAACCCGCATTTTTGCATGTAGTCGCGCGTACCGAGCACGAGCGCGGAATAAACGCTCGCTTCCTCCCCCGCAATCTGCGCATGCAACTCACCCGACAAATCCTGCGAATCGAAATAGATGAGATCTTCTTCGAAGGACCGGCCCTGCGCGATGACATGTCCTTCGCGATTGAGGACCAGGCTGGAGCCGTCGAACACGAGACTATCGTTGCCGCCGATCTGGTTGACCAGTACCACCGGAACCTTGTGCTGGCGGGCGATGCTGGCGAGCATGTCGCGGCGGAGTTCTCGTTTGCCGATCCAGAACGGCGAGGCAGAAATGTTGAGCACGAAATTTCCACCTGCGTGAATCAGAGACTCTACAGGATCGACGGTGTACAGCCGCTTGTCCCAGAATCGCTTGTCGTTCCACGCGTCTTCGCAGATGGTCAGGGCCATGCGATTGCCGCAGAACGAAAATAATTCCTGACTCTTGGCGGGGGCGAAGTTGCGCATCTCGTCGAAGACGTCGTAAGTGGGCAGCAACATCTTCGACTGGATGAAGGCGACCTTACCGTCCATGAGCAAGGCTGCGGAATTCATAGCTGCCTTGCCGGCGTCCGAGTGGGCAGCGGTGACCAGCCCGCAGATCACGGCGATTCCCCGAGTGTCTGCCGCAATCCTCTCCACCGTCTCGCGGTTGCGTGCCACGAAAGAAGGTCGCTCGACCAGGTCGCGGGGCGGGTAGCCGCACACCGACAACTCGGGAAATAGAATCATGCCGGCGCCGGCGGACTGGGCGCGCCGGGAAAAATCAATGATCTTTGCGGCGTTGCCAGAGAAATCTCCGACGGTAGGATTGATTTGGCCCAGCGCAATCTTCACTCTTCTAGTGTAAAGCCGTGGTCTACAGCGGCCAAGTGACGACGCATCTTGCCCTCGCAGGTGGGGGCTGGGACGCGCGCCCACGACAGCCGCCGAGACGGCGGTGCTACTTCGTTTCCTTCTCATTCTCAGACCTGGGTTTGTGTAATATTCGATGTTTGTTCGCTATTCCCGATCCGGCCGTGAGGATGCGGGTACTCCGAAATTAAACAGCAGATTTTTAGCAAAAAGGCGTAACATTAACGATTTGGCAGTAAGATTTCATTCGAGGAAATACAATGCCCCTGCACGGCCCTTCTCTGCTAAATCGATTTTTCACTCTCACGATGATTCTCAGCATGGTTCTCGCGCCGTCCTGGGCGCAGTCGGGCGGCAAGGCTCATCCCTGGACGAATTCCAGCCTCTCTCCTGACGAACGAGCATCTTGGGTGGTCAAGGAAATGACGCTCGACGAGAAGGTCTCGTTGTTGCACGGGACGGGCATGGAGGGACTCAGTCCGATGAGCCCACTGGCGGTCAAATCAAACGGCGGTGCGGGATATGTCGTTGGCGTTCCCCGCTTGGGCATTCCTGCCATCCAGATGTCGGACGCCGCTTACGGTGTTCGGAGCAGCGGCGAGAATGGCCGCTACTCGACAGCCCTGCCCGCCGACGTGGCCGCGGCCGCGAGTTGGGATCTCGATGCGGCCCACGAGTACGGCGCTCTGATTGGCCGCGAACTCCGCGCCCAGGGCTACAACATGTCGCTCGGAGGAGGCACCAATCTCACCCGCGAACCACGCAACGGCCGCACCTTCGAATATTTGGGGGAGGATCCCATTCTGGCTGGAAAGATGGTTGGATCGGTCATGAAAGGCCTGCAGGTGCAGCACGTCCTTGGGGACATCAAGCATTACGCCCTCAACGATCAGGAAAGCGGGCGCAATGCGGTCAATGTGAACATCGACAAGCGCGCAGCACGCGAGAGTGACCTGCTTGCATTTGAGATTGGATTGCAGGAATCCGACGCGGCCGCTGTGATGTGCTCCTACAACCGCGTCGATGGCGACTATGCCTGCGAAAACAAATATCTGCTCACTGATGTCTTGAAGAAAGACTGGAACTTCAAGGGATTTGTGCTCACCGACTGGGGAGGAGCCCACAGCATGGCGAAAGCTTCAGCCGCTGGACTCGATCATGAAGAGCCGGGTTGGATCTTTTTTGGAGACGATTTGAAGCAGGCGGTCGAGTCGGGCAAAGTGCCGGCGGCGGAAGTGGATGATCACGTTCATCGGATCCTGCGCTCGATGTTCGCCACTGGCGTGGTCGATGATCCACCCCAGAAGAGCGTGGTCGACGTTGTGGGCGGCTTTGAAGTGGCGCAGAAAATCGCCGAGCAGAGCACCGTGCTTTTGAAGAATGACCACGGGCAGCTTCCGCTCGATGCTTCCAAAATTCACAGCATCGCGGTGATCGGCCCGCACGCGGACGTGGGAATGATCTCCGGCGGGGGTTCGGCGCAGGTTGATCCTCCGGGTGGAAACGCGATCATGCCTTCGGGTAAAGGCCAGACCCGCTGGCTGGAAGAGATTTGGTTTCCAACGTCGCCGCTGAAGTCGATTCGGGCGAAAATTCCGGCTGCGAATGTTCAGTTCGACTCAGGTGCTGACCCAGCGGCGGCGGCGGCTGTGGCCAAGAACGCCGATGTGGCCGTCGTCTTCGCCTACCAGTGGGAAAGCGAGGGGATGGATCTGGATAGCCTGTCTCTTCCGCACCATCAGGATGAGCTGATCGCGAAGGTTGCGGCGGCCAATCCGCATACGGTGGTGGTGATCGAGTCATGCAGTCCCGTGACCATGCCGTGGGTAGATCAGGTCAGCGCCGTTCTCGAAGCGTGGTTTGCGGGCAGCCGGGGGGCTGAAGCGGTAGCGAATATCATTTTCGGGGACGTAAACCCCAGCGCGAAGCTGCCGATCACCTTCCCCAAGAGCGAAGCGGACTTGCCGCATCCGACGATCGTCAAACCCCCGAAGGCCACCACGGCTGCGGACAGCCAGGGCTGGAAACGCATCGCGGCAGGCTTGCCGGCATTTCAGATCACCTACGACGAAGGTGTGAAGGTCGGCTACAAGTGGTATGACGCAGAGAAGAAGCCTGTTCTTTTTCCCTTCGGTTATGGCCTCTCTTACACCACTTACTCGTATTCAAATCTGAAGGTGACCCCGGGAAAGAATCCGCGCGTGACTTTCACCGTCACGAACACAGGTGATCGCGCTGGAGCAGAAGTCGCGGAAGTCTACGCTTCCCTTCCCCCCGGGGCAGCGGAGCCTCCGAAACGTCTGGTGGGATGGAGCAAGGTCAAACTCAAAGCGGGAGAGAGCAAAGATGTTGTTGTCGAAGTGGACCCGAAGTATCTCTCCATTTTTAACGTTGAGCAAAACGGCTGGCAGTTGATTCCGGGAGATTATGGCTTCATGGTTGGCGGATCGTCGCAAGACCTGCCGCTGAAGGAATCCGTCAATTTGAAATAGAACGACCGGGCGGCTAGGGACTAACCAATCTCCCTCGCCGCCGCCAGCACCTCTGGAATGATGCTATCGACGTCCGCATCCTTGGTGCGATGGTTCACGATGCAAGCCCTAAGACAGATCTTGCCTCGGAGTGAGGCATTCGAAAGATAGACTCGCCCACGCTCGACGACGCGCTTGAGAAGCGCCTGGTTGAAGCGGTTCAACTCTTCTTCCGGCAATGCACCAATTCCTTTGTTTCGGAAGCACACGGCGCTCAGTTCCACCGGCGCCAGCAGTTGCAGTTGAGGTTGTTCTTTGATTGCCTCAGCCAGGCGGCGGGCATGCGCCAGATCTCTGGTAATGGATTCGCGAAACGCCGCGAAGCCGTGGTAGCGCAATGACAACCACAGTTTCAGGGCGCGGAATCTCCGCGACAACTCCAGCGATTCTTCGAAGAATACGAATCCTTCCACCGGGTCTGCGGTGAGGGAACGCGCGTAGTCCCCACTGTGTGCGAAGGTCTTTCGAGCCGCTTCGGGCGAGCGGTAGAGCAGGCAGCCACAATCTAACGGCTGATACAGCCACTTGTGCGGGTCGAGAGAAATGGAGTCCGCCCGTTCCAGACCATTGAACTTGGCCGGATCCGCAATGGCGGCCAAAGCTCCGTAGGCGCCATCAATGTGGAACCATGCGCCGTGGCGCTGTGCGATCTGCGCAATCTGCCGAAGAGGATCAACCGCGCCCGTGTTGACGGTGCCGGCCGAAGCCACCACCGCCAACGGGGTCTTGCCCGCGGCCTTGTCCTGAACGATGCGCGCCTCGAGTTCGTTGGGAATCATGCGGAAGGACGCGTCGGTCGCAATCAGGCGAAGGTTGTCCCGTCCGATCCCAAGTAAGGCCACACTCTTGGGAATCGACATGTGGGTCTCGTCGGAGGCGTAGACTACTCCACCCGAGGCCGCTCCCTTTTCGTTGGCAGCTGCTTTGGTCTCTCGGGCCATGGCCAAACCCATCAGGTTGGCGGAGGAGCCTCCACCCGTAAGATGGCCGCAGAACTCAGGACAGCCGATCGCCTGCGCCAGCCACCCCACCACGGTTTGCTCAATTACCACCGCCGCAGGACCGGAGCGCCACGCGGTCACATTTTGGTTCAGGACACTGGCCAGCAAATCGGCTACCGCTCCGACTGGCTCCCCCGACCCCAATACGTAGCCAAAGAAGCGGCCGTTTTGCACGCGTGAGAGCCGTATCACTTCCGGCAGGCTGCTCAAGGCGGCTTCGCCCATTCCCTGTTCGGGTATTGGGGTACGGAACACGCGGAGCGTCTCTGCCCCGTTCGTTGCGGGGGATATTACCTGAGTGTCGATATTCTCGAGATACTGTGCCGCGAGCTTCGTGACGTGCTCGGCCAGGCGTTGAAACTGGTCGGAAGAAATCTCGAGTGGGTTCATAGCGGTTAGTCGCCGCCTGCCGGAAACATGGTGTGCTTGGGAGCGGGCATGGGCGTCGAACCTTTCTGGTCGCGCCACAATACTTCATTCAGACGGCTCGCCCCCGCCGCATCGGGACGCGAAAAATCCATTCGAGACGAAATCTTCGCGCCCGGCGCTTCACGCTTATTGGTCTCGTAAATGAGTCCATTCTTTAGATTTCGATAGTCAGCTCTATAAGCCGGTTGATCGCCGGCTCCAGAAAACAGCCGCCCCATCACCGGCGCATACGCGTCGTTCTGATTCATGGGCGGCAGGCCGAGCAGCGTTTCCATCGTGTGAATCATGTTCACCGTGGTGTAGGAGCGATGCTCCAGATACGGCTGCGCGGCCGATCCCGCAGAATATTTGCTGATGACGAATGCGATTGAGCGATGCGCGTCTACGTGGTCGGCGCCATTCTGGGCGTCATCTTCCAGAACAAAGATCGCGGTGTCTTCCCAATAGGAACTGTGCGAAACAGCTTCGACCACGCGGCCGAGGGCCAAGTCATTGTCGGCAACGGAGGCTGCCGGGCGCGGCAAATTGGGACGCGTGCCTCCCGTGTGATCGTCGGGCAGGTACAGCAAGACGAATGCCGGCAATTCAAACTCCGAGCCCTCGTGCGCGTCGCGGGCACGAACGTAGGCGCCAAATTCGTTCATGAATTCGTCGGCGCGGAGTTGGTCGGGATAGTCCGTATTGAAATCCGGATAAAGCGGATCGAAGTGGTCGCGCAAAACAGCCTTCGTCGGCTTCACCCCGCTAAACAGGGGCACCGCCCACGGCCACGGGCTCGGCCCGGCGTGAGGTTCGCCGACATTCGGAGGGAGCGGTTCCCCCTGCTGAACTACGGTTCGAGGACAGCGCGCCTCCTGCCCCGACGGCGTTCCCTGCTTCGGACTTGCCGCTGTGCGCTTCTCATTGCACCACTCCGCGTTCACATATTCGCCATAGTCGCGATAGCTGACGTGGTTGCGCGCGAGATTGTCCCAGAGGAATCCTGTGGAAGGATCGTCAATGTCGGCCTGATTGTGTTCGAGCGGATATTCGTTCGCCACCTGGCCCTGGAAATCGTACGTGCGTTCTTTTCCGCGGTAGGCGATCTGCCACGTCTTCTCGTTGTAGTCGGAAGTGATCGCGGCGGTGGACCAGAGATGCCCGTCGCCGGAGACCTCGCCACTGTCATAGAAATTGTCGAACACGCCGAACTGCAGAGCAAGTTTGTGCTCGTTGGGCGTGATGTCTGCGCCGTACATGGTAAGCGAGGGATCGCCGTCGCCGACTTTCAGGTCGCCGAGGATTTGGTCGTAGGTACGGTTCTCCTTGATGACGTAGATCACGTGCTTGATGGGATTCTGGTCGCCCGCAAAGGAAATGGTTCCAGGATCGCTGTGCAGCAGGTTGTCTCTTTCGACCACTTGCGTCAGCTGCGGGAGCTTTTCGAGAGTCGCCGGAATGTTGAGGCGGGCAACCGATCCTTTGAGGAGCGTGGGGATGTAGGGATGATCGTGGCGCTTGGTCTCGTAGGCCGTCTTGCCCATCTGCTTATTCGGCCCCGAACCTTCGCCTTTGGCTGTGGCGATCAGGAGATCATCGCCGTGAACGGCGAGGGCGCTGGGATACCAGTCGGTGGGGATGAAGCCGAGCGGTTCCTGCGAGATCTGGACGTTCGAGGTTGCAATTGGTTGGGACAGGTCGAAGACGGCAGTCGCATCCAACGAAGAATCCGCAACGAACAGATACCTGCTATCGGAAGACTGGGCCAGCGCCGTGGGATAACTGCCGGCGTATTTCTGCGCCGGGGCCGTGGTCGAGAAGAAGCGAGAAAGTTGGCCCGACGCCGTAGTAACGGCAGCCACCAGATCGGAATTGGAGAGCGCTACGTATAGGGTTTTCTCATCCGGGCTCAACAGCATTGCGGTGGGGTGGGAACCCGGCGCGAGCGGATCTTCCGGCGGTTTCAGCGTGATCCAGCGGGCAACGCTCTTACCCGGCAGATCGAGCTCTGCCACTTGAGATCCATTCCACAAACTGCACCAGGCGCGGTGGCCATTGCGGGTTGCGACCACCGCATAGGGGAATGAAGATGGCACCAGATCATTCGTGCTGAGGTCGAAGCTCTGCAGCAACTTTCCAGTGGCCGGATCCAACAGCACCACGTTGTCCGAGACATTATTCGCGATCAGGAGTTTGTCCCGGCCTCCGTCGGCAATCAAGGCTAGCCCGGCTGGATACGGAATTGCAGCATGAGGCGGGGCCTTCAGACCAACTGCGATTCTCTTTCCCGTCGAAAGCGGCTGGAGCGCGAGGGGAATGAACCGCTCGGGCGCGACCTTCCCTTCCGAAAAGCGGTAGACCGCGATGCCGTTTCCCGTGTTGCCGGCTTTCGCGCCCGTGGGATCGGTGAGCGAACCGACCGAGGCATACAGATGCTTACCGTCAGAACTGAAGACCAGCCCGAGGAAGTAACTCTGGTGCGATTCATCGCCGAGCCGGGCGTCGGGATACTCGACGATTTGATTCGTCTTCAGATCGAGAACCGCGATCGATTGGTGCGCCTGCGTCTCTTGAGTCCCATAGCCATCGTTCAGCAACGCGGCATAGAGTCCATCCGGACTCAGCACCATAGTCGCCGGAAAGCTGTTGGTGCTGCCAATGCGTCCCGGCGAGGGAACGGTCAGCATCTTGCTGGTCGGTAACATCACGGGGGGCCTGTCGCCAGAAGGCGATTGCGCGCAAACCACCGTAGCCCCAGCCATCAGTAAAGTGCAAAAGAAACGCAGGAATGAACGAGTCACGGCGCCTCCGCGAAGCGATTGAATCAGAAATGAAAGAGGAGATGAGCGTAATGCAATGCAGAGCGGATGGTCAAAGCCGCCAGGAACAACTGGCTGCTATAAGCCCGAAAGCCTCGACGTCGGCCGATCCGGCTCCGGGCTTTCCGAATCCTCGGGATGCACGTTGTGCCGGACATCGGCGCCCTGCACCCAGAAGATTACATCCTCGGCGATGTTGGTGGCGTGATCAGCAACCCGCTCCAGGTTGCGGGCCACGAGCAGGGCATCCAGAGCTTGCCGCACAACCTCGGGCCGCTCGTTCATCGTCTTGACCAGTTGGATGAAGGCGTCGTCGCGCATGCGGTCGATCACATTGTCCATTTCGAGCACAGCCTGAGCGAGTTCGACCTTGCCTTCAATGAAGGACTCCAGAGCTCTGCGGACCATCGCGCTAACGGCAGTGCCCATGCGGGCGATGTCCACCGGCAACTCCGCCGCGGGAAGTTCCACCATGTCCATCACGCGTTCGGCAATGTTTACCGCCTGATCGCCTACGCGTTCGAGATCGGAATTGATCTTGGTCACCGCCAGAATGAAGCGCAGGTCGACCGCCATGGGCTGCTGCATGGCTAGCAGGTCGAAGGCCGCTTCGTCGATCTCGCGCTCGGCCGTGTTGATCAGGCTCTCGCCTTCCAGCACCATCTGGCACCTTGTAAGGTCGCGCTCGACGTAAGCCTGGCGGGCGCGATCCACCGCCTGCTCCGCCAGTCCTCCCATGCGAAGCAACCGTTGCCGCAGATCGTCAAGCCCCTGCTGAAAGCGCGTGCGCATTATCCGAACCTGCCTGTAATGTAGTCTTCCGTCTTTTTGTTCGACGGCTTGGTGAAAATCTTTTCCGTCTTGTCGAACTCGATCAACTTACCCAGCAAGAAGAAACCTGTAAACTCGGCTACACGCGCCGCCTGCTGCATGTTGTGGGTCACAATTACGATGGTATACCGCTCTTTGAGTTGGAAGATCAACTCTTCAATCTTTCCGGTGGAAATCGGATCGAGCGCCGAACAGGGCTCGTCCATCAGCAGAACCTCGGGTTCGACCGCGAGAGCGCGCGCAATGCACAAGCGCTGCTGCTGGCCTCCGGAGAGGCTGGCCCCGGACTTCTTGTGCACCTGGTCCTTGACTTCTTCCCACAGCGCCGAGACCTCGAGCGAGTGCTGCACGATTTGGTCAAGCTTGCGCCGGTCGCGGAATCCGTTCAGCTTCAGGCCGGACGCAACGTTGTCATAAATCGACATCGTGGGAAACGGGTTCGCCTTCTGAAACACCATCCCTACGCGGCGGCGAAGTTGCGTCGCCGAGGTTCCGTTGTAGGCATCGATTTCGCCGATGTGGACCCGGCCCTCGACCCGCGCCTCAGGAATCGTCTCGTGCATCCGATTGATGCAGCGGATAAACGTCGACTTGCCGCATCCCGACGGACCAATCAGGGCCGTGGCATGGTTCGCCGCCACCTTCAGATTGATGTCGTACAACGCCTGGCCCTTGCCGTACCAGGCATTCAAGTTCTCGACCTGGACTCCAACGCCCATAGATTATGCCGCTCCGAACGTACCGCGGCGGACGGCGTAGCGTACGGCCGCGACAGCGGTGACAATGAGAATAATCAGTACCAGCGCTCCCGCCCAAGCCTGGCGATGCCAGTCGTCGTAGGGCGAAAGAGCGTATACGTAGATCTGCAGCGGCAGTGCGGCTGTCGGCTGATCGTAGTGCAGACTCCAGAACTGATTGCCAAAAGCGGTGAAAAGCAATGGCGCCGTTTCGCCCGCTACTCTGGCAAAAGCCAGCATGATTCCGGTGATCACACCCGAGGTCGCGGTGCGCAGCGTGATTGAAAGAGTTGTACGCCAGCGCGGGATGCCCAAACCATACGCCGCTTCCCGCAATGCTTGGGGCACCAGCAAAAGCATCTCTTCTGTCGTCCGGCAGATCGTCGGGACCATCATGATCGCCAAAGCCACGCCGCCGGCAAGCGCGGAGAAATGTTTTTGATAGAGGACAACGATCGAGTAGGCGACAATGCCGATCACGATCGATGGGACGCCATTCAGCACGTCGGCCGTGAAGCGAATCCCGCTGCCGAAGCGGTTGCGTCCAAACTCGGCCAGGTAGATGCCGGCGCCGATTCCGAACGGGACCCCGATGATGCTGGCGATGCCAAGGATGAATGCCGACCCTGCAACGGCATTGGCCATGCCCCCGCCCAACTCTCCCACGGGCTTAGGAGTCTGGGTCAGGAACGCCCAGTTAATCGAGCCCACACCGCGGTAAACGAGGTAGCCGAAGATAGCGATCAGGGGCGCCAGCACCAGCACCACGGTCAGCACCGCTACGCCGGTCATGAGGTGATCGGTAATGCGGCGGCGCCAACTGATGGCCGGCACACGCTGCCGGACGGCAACGCTGTCAACTGGCTCAGGCATTTCCCCTCGCAGGCTGTCCGCGGGTTACGGTCCACACCAGGAGTTGTGCCAGCGCGTTTACGATGATCGTGACCAGGAACAGGGCCAAGCCAATCTCAATCAAGGCTGAAAGATAGACATCGCCCGTAGCCTCGCTGAACTCATTGGCGAGCACGCTGGCCATGGTATATCCAGGCGCGAATAACGACTTCGCAATCTGCACCTTGTTTCCGATCACCATGGTGACCGCCATGGTTTCTCCAAGAGCCCGGCCTAAACCAAGAATGATTCCGCCGAGAATTCCGGCGCGCGCGTTGCGCAGCACGCCGACCCGGATCATCTCCCAGCGCGTCGCCCCCAGGGCCAGGACACCCTCGCGCTGATGCTGGGGCACAACCATGAGCACTTCGCGAGTGATCGAGGAAATGATGGGCACGATCATGATTGCCAGGATAATCCCGGCCGCCAGCATGCCATATCCGTATGGAGGTCCATCGAACAGCCCGGTCCATCCAAGAGTCTTCGCTAGAAAGGGCTGGATGTATCCACTCAAGAGCGGCACGAGGACGAAAATTGCCCACAATCCGTAAATCACGCTTGGAATCGCGGCCAGCAATTCCACGAAGAACGAAAGCGGACCGCGCAGCGCTTTGGGGCACATCTCGGTGGTAAACACTGCGACGCCCACCGCAAGCGGAACCGCAATAATGAGTGCCACCAAGGACGAAACCAGCGTCCCGTAGATGAACGGCAACGCGCCGAACCGCTCGCTCACGGGGTCCCAATCGCTTCCCGCGAAAAATTTGAGGCCAAATGCGTGCCAGGAGAGGCCGGAACGCGACACGAGTTCGTAAACGATCAGAACCAGTACGCCGAGGACGGCCAAGCCACACACCGTCATGGCAGTTTGGAAAATGCGGTCCTGCACCTCGCCGCCAGAGGTCTGCAGCACGGGGGTTGCCGGGTGCGCCGGTACCGATGTAACCTTCGTCCCTTCAATGGGTTGAGGTCCGGACATATCAGGCCGAGGAAAGGCTGGATTGGCCATTCGGCCTAACCGTAGCAGAGACGTGTTACAAAGGTGTTAAAATTAGTCCGCTGTACCATCAATCAACTTGAATTCTGAGTTGTTGCTGACTGCAAGACCATGATTCTTGAGTGAACGCAGTATTGATCTTCTCCCGCTGCCAGGATTTGTCTCTTTATGTCGATTGCACCCGAACGTAGCAAACTCGTGTTTTGGAAGATGGAGCGGGCTGTGCTGAAGCTGTCGTCCGGACAACACGCGGAGAACGTCCACGCCTTCCGCACGACTAGCCGACGGCTGCAGACTCTGCTCGAAGAAATCATTCCCGATCGCGACCGCAACCAGAAGAAACTCCTCAAAATGCTGGACCGGATTCGCAAGCGTGCAGGTAAGGTACGCGATCTTGATGTTCAACTTGCCGCTTTGCGCAGCCTGAAGGTCCCTCAAGAACCCCGCCGCAAGACGCAGCTTATGCACGGCCTGATCGAACTTCGCGCAAAACATGAGAAAAAGCTCCGCAAGATGTTGAAGAAAGAGTTAATCCAGGAGATTCGCAAGCGGCTGAAGCGAGCGTCGAAAGAAGTCGCACCGGAAGCCAGCCGCGATGCTCTGCGTGTCGCCCGGACAATGCTGGCCCAAGTGGTACGCCCGGCTGGTCCGGTCACCGAAGACTTGCTGCACGCATATCGCACCGTGGTGAAGCGCGCACGTTATGCCGCGGAGTTCGCCCCAAGATCCGCTGAGGCCGCGCAATTCATCGTCCAGGTTAAGCGGCTGCAAGATGCCGTGGGCAATTGGCATGACTGGCTGACTCTGACACAGACCGCTGCCAAGCGGCTTGGCGACGTCGACCAATCGTCGCTGGTGGCTGCGCTGCACAACGTGACGGGAAGCAAATTCCGTCAGGCAGTAGCTGCACTCTCGGCCTCCTCTACAATCCAGACTGTGGTAAAGCCAGTCTCTCCTTCATCGGAACAAACGCGCAAAGTGAACACCAAGGGCCCGACTCTGGTGGAGCAGACCGAGTCTGCCGCGTAGGTTTCTCCGCAGGCAGATTTTCTCACGACACACCGCTGCAAACTGCGGTGACGATCTGGCCGCGTGCATGTAAACTGTGAGCCTTCCCCATGCCCACGTTTGCCGCGGTCGATATCGGTTCCAACTCTGTCCGGCTAAAGATTGCGCGCCTGCAAGCCGGGCGCCTCCGCGCCCTCCACGAAGACCGCGAAGTCACGCGGCTCGGCGAAGGCGTTTTCGGTTCCGGATTCCTTACTCCCGATTCCATCGCAGAGACGGTCAAAGTTCTGCGCCGATTCCATCGTGCCACGCAACAGATCGTGACTGACAGTGTGCGCGTGGTGGCGACCAGCGCCTTGCGGGATGCCCGCAATTCACAGGCGTTCCTGGAGTGGGTGCGTTCGGCCACCGGGTGGCGAGTCGAGATCATTTCGGGCGTGGAAGAGGCGCGGCTCATCCACCTGGGACTCGTCTCCAGCGGGCGCGTGGATCGTTCTCCCACGCTCATGATGGACCTGGGCGGCGGCAGTTGCGAACTGACCGTCTCGCAGGGCGGACACATTCGCGACGCCGTGAGCCTTCCTCTGGGTGCGGTTCGCCTGACGAATGAATTCCTGCGCCACGATCCCACACGCAAGGGTGAACTGAAGCGCCTGCGCGGCTTTGTCACCCGCGAGGTTAATAGAATCATCGACCGCATCGCAACCGCGAAGGTGAAGAACGTGATAGCTACATCGGGGACAGCGGCGGCGTTGGTGGCTGTCGCCAGCCACCTGCGTCACGGCGCAAGCCGTCAGCGGCTAGTCGTGTCATGCGCGGAAATGACCCGCATTGCCAAGCGCCTGGCGCGCTTGCCCGTGGCGGAACGCCGCAAGATCGAAGGCATCGGCCCGCGGCGGGCGGAGATCATCGTCGCCGGAGCCTCCGTCTACCAGGAACTGCTGGACCGGCTCCGCCTCAAAGGCTTCCGCTATTCGCCGCTCGGCTTGCGCGACGGAATCCTCGCCCAGATGGCCGCCGACTACGATCGCAGCACGCGCTCCGGCAGGCAAGTCGAATTCGAACGGTGGGAATCCATCATGAACGCGGTCGACCATTACCGTGTCGACCGCAAGCACGCCCTGGATGTCCGAGACGCCGCTACCTTGTTGTTCTTGGCGCTGCGGTCGCTGCACCGCCTGCCGCCCGAATACCGCGAGTGGCTCTCGGCGGCGGCCATGCTCTACGAAGTGGGCGACTACGTGAATCGGAACGGCCGCCACCGTCATACCCACTACATCATTTCCAACTCCGAGATTTTGGGCTACACGCCTCAACAGCGCCGTATTATTGCGGCAATTGCCCGCTATCTGGGAAAATCACGCCCCGCCCTGGAGGATGGTCCCATGAAGCTGTTGGACCCGGGCGATCGTCTCAACGTGCAGAAGGCAATTCTGTTGCTTCGTCTGGCGCGTGCCCTGAACCTGGGACGCAGCCGCGCCGTGGAAAAAGCACGTGTCGGCGTGCGCTCTGGGGAAGTGAAATTGACGCTGGTCCCTCGGCGTCGAATGGGAGTGGATCTGGAGCTCTGGGCGATTGAGAAAGAACGTGACTATTTCCGCGAAGTCTTCGGACGCGAACTATCCACGGCTGTTTCATAAAGAGTCCGCAGAAGCTTCGGTGTGACGCACCACTGCAGAGTGCCCGAAGTGCGGCGCATCTCCACCTTGGCCACCGCACCCTTCTTCAGTTCCATCGACGCTTCGCAGCCCGAGTCGCTGATGATGGCTCCCAGGAATTGGCTTAAGTTCGGATTGTGGCCGACCACCATGACGGCTTCCTGGCGAGAATATTTTTCCAGGAGCTTGCGGAAATCGGCGAGTCCGGCCTCAGGGCGCAGGCCGGTATCGATCTGCAATTTGCCTTCGTAGCCCAACTCGTTGCCGACCAGCGACGCGGTCTGCGTGCACCGCTTCAGTGGACTGGAAACGATGGCATCCACCTGTACATCCAGCGCGGACAAGGCGCGCCCAATGTAGCCGCACTGCTCGATTCCCTCTTTGTCGAGGGCCCGTTTCTCGTCCTTCTTTGGATTCGCAAAGTGGTCACCCGCGCTCGCGTGGCGTAGAAAATAGAGGATCATCTAGGCTCATCGTTCCTTTCCCGCCATTACTTTACGCCTTCGCACCGGAACAGGCGCAGGGACCGTGGCGGGCGCCTTCCCTTCGGCAACGCTCATCAGGAAATCCTGCGCGCTGAAAACCGCGGCGCCCGTCGGCGGACGTCGGTTCCGTGTGCCGCGCAGGGATTGCCACGCCCGGATGTAAGTCGCATCCTTCAGAAGGACTCGCGCCTTGCGGTTGTCGGCCAGGTACGCATCGAGTATCTCGTGTCGTACCCGTTGCCGCAGCATCTCATCGCGCAGCGGTACCAGCACTTCTACGCGCTCGTAAAGATTGCGTGGCATCCAGTCCGCACTGCCCATGTAAATCTCATCCTCGCCCGCATTCGCAAAATAGAAAATGCGGCTGTGCTCCAGGAAGCGGCCCACAATGCTGCGCACGCGGATGTTATCGCTGACCCCCCGCACTCCCGGACGAAGCGCGCAAATGCCGCGTACGATCAAATCGATCTGCACTCCGGCTTGCGAGGCGCGATACAGAGCCTGCACGACCGTCTTGTCGAGCAATGCATTCATCTTCGCGATGATGCGAGCGACCTTGCCCTGGCGAGCATGCTCCGCTTCACGATCAATCAGCGCGATGCATTTTTCCGCCAGATCGAGCGGCGACACCAGAAGCGGGTTGTAGCTTGGATTCTCGGCATAGGCCGTCAGAAAACTGAAAACATCGTGCACGGCGCGGGTGATCTCGGGATTGGCCGTGAACAAGCTTAGGTCAGTGTAAATGCGTGCCGTGGTCGCGTTGTAATTCCCAGTACCGATGTGGGCATAGCTGCGGGTCACCCCGTCCGGATCGCGCCGCACCAGCAGCGATAGCTTGCAGTGCGTCTTTAAACCCACGAGGCCGTGGAAGACCTGCACTCCCGCGTCTTCCAAATCGCGCGCCCAGCGTATGTTCGAGGCCTCATCGAAACGCGCCTTCAACTCCACCACGGCCGTGACTTCCTTGCGCGAGGCAGCGTCCATCAATGAAGGGACGATCAGCGAATGTTCGCTCGTGCGATAGAGAGTTTGTTTGATGGAAAGCACGTTCTCATCTTCGGCTGCCGACTCAATAAAAGAAACGACGGCGTCGTAGGAGTCGAAGGGGTGATGCAGCAGGATGTCATGCCCGCGCAATTCCTCGAACAGATCTTTCGATTTCGAGGTCAACCGCAACTCCCGCGGCGAAAACGTGCGGTATTTCAGGTCCGGACGCTTCACCTGCTCGTAGACGTTGAACAGACGCGAAAGGTTCACGGGCCCGTTCACCGGAAAGACCTGCCATGGAACAAGCTCAAACACAGTGCGTAAACGGTCAATAATCTCGGGGTCGGCGTCGGCTTCAATTTCCATCCGCACCGCGTCCCCTTTGCGCCGGTTATGTAGTTCCGCGCGCACCGACTCCAGCAGGCTTCGCGCCTCCTCTTCTGCTAGATACAGATTACTGTTGCGAGTCACGCGAAAGGGTGCCGACGAAACAATGTCATAGCCCTGATACATGCGTACGGCGTGATGTGCCACGAGATCCGCCAGAAAAATAAAGTCCGACGTACCCTCTGACGGCAGCCGCACGAGCCGGGGCAGAGCCCGCGGGACCGAGACCACGCCCGTGTAGGTCAGCGCCGAGCGCCGGCGACGGCGCAACAGGAAACCGAGACACAAGGCTTTGTTAATGACTCGTGGAAATGGATGCGCCGGGTCTACGGTAACCGGCGTCAATAGCGGATCGAGTTCTTTCTCGCAGTATTCATCGACAAAGCGCAACGCATAGGGATCCAGTTCGTGCAATCCCAGCACGCGAATTCCGTTCTCCGAGAGCGCTGGGCGTAACTGGGCATTCCAACAGTCATACTGGTCATCCACGAATTCGTGCGTCAGCGTGTTCAGCAGATCCCGTTTTTCCGTCAGGGTCAGGCCGTCGGGACCGGCCTCGTTGTAGCCGTCCTCGATCTGCTGCACCAGGGCAGCTACGCGCACTTCGAAGAACTCGTCCAGATTACTGGCGGAGATGGAAAGAAATTTCAGCCGCTCCAGCAGCGGATTGCCCTCGTCTGACGCTTCTTCGAGCACACGGCGGTTGAACGCGAGCCAGGAAGTATCGCGATTGAGGAAGTACTGTGGATTGTCGAGTGAAATACGAGCCATGACGGACGCGCTGACCGCATTCTCTGTTCTTAGCGTGATTTCTTCGTGTCGATCGAAAACCACAGCCCGCACGAAGCCGACGGGAAGATCAGTATAAAGCATTCCGCGGACGGGCGGCTCTAGGCAAACGCCAGCTGCATGCACTCCTAAAGAATAAAAGCCGGCACCCAGACATCGGTTGCTCTGTCGAAGTGCCGGTGTGTGGTCGCGTGCGAACCGTTCAGGGCAGGTAATAACGGAACGACGTAAACACCATATTGTCGATTCCCTGGGCCTCGCTTGGGAAGCCTGCGCCGTGCCAGGCGTTGCGGATCACGACCGAGTATTGCGGACCAATATTCGGCCCCAATTCAGTTTCTCTTTGGCTCCGTCGTATACCTTGAACCAGACACCCCCAGTTGCTTCGATGGCTACACGCGTGTCGCCTGTGCAATTCGCGAGCGCGCCGGGAAGAAATCCGCCCGCCGCCGGTCCAGTTTCGGTTAAGCAGCCGGTATTGTTGAAAAACGGCGATCCGTATACTACGGTACTCGCCATGTTGGCCTTCAGGTCAGACACATCGCCCTTCAATTCACTGACCGTCTGCTGTTGCTGGGAAGCTTGCGCCTGGGCTGCATCCGCCTTCGTCACGGTCGGGGTCGCAGGTCTCGGCTTGCGGGTTTGGGCGCCGTGCTGGTCTGCCCTACCAGTCCTGTCGCTAGAAACAGAATTGCACCCACCTTCCACGCAGACTTCATTGTTCTCTCCATTTTTGTAGCGCTGAATGAAAATATCCCGTGCTTGCGGGGACTATTTGACCTGCTTGATCGCTTCCTTCACTTTCGCCGCGACGTTTTCCGGCAACGGAGCGTACGCCAGCGCAGAAGTCATCTTCTGGCCATCCGTGACCATCCAGTTCAGAAAGTCGGCCAAGATCTTGCCTTTGGCCGCGTCCTTGGACTGGGCCGGAATCAGCAGCCAGGTAAAGCTGGAAATCGGATACGCATCCTTCCCCGGAGCATTCGTGATGGACACGCGGAAATCAGCCGGCATCTTCGGAGCCGAAGCGGCCGCCGCGGTTACTCCGTCCAATGACGCCTTCAGGAAGACTCCCGCGGAATTTCGTACGCTGCCGTACGGAATGTTGTTCTGCATAGCGTAGATCAGCTCAACGTAACCAATCGAACCGGACAACTGGCGGATGAATCCCGCGACGCCTTCGTTGCCCTTTCCTCCCATCCCGACGGGCCATTTCACCGAGGTGTCGGCGCCCACCTGGCTCTTCCACTCCGGGCTAACCTTGGAAAGATAGTCCGTCCAGATGAAGGTGGTTCCGCTGCCGTCGGAGCGATGCACCACGATGATTTCCTTGTCGGGAAGATTTACTCCCGGGTTCGCCGAGGTAATCGCTTTATCATTCCATTTTGAGATTTTACCCAGGAAAATTCCTGCCAGGGCCTCCGGCGTGAATTTAATTTCCCCGCTCACTCCGGGAACGTTGTAAGCCGGTACATCTGCGCCCAACACGGTCGGAATATTCAGTATTTTCGATTTCACTTCCTGCAATTGTTTGTCGGTCATGGGCATATCGCTGGCGCCGAAATCCACAGTGCCGGCGGTTACCTGGCGGATTCCGCCGCCACTGCCAATGGACTGATAGTTGACTTCCACCTCTGAATGGATTTTGTGGTATTCGCTAAACCACTTCGAGTAGATGGGATAAGGGAATGTGGCGCCTGCTCCGTTCAGTGTAGTCTGTCCTACTACCGGCATGGCCAGAAGGACACACCCCAACAGAAGCACGATTTTGCGCATCTAGATCATTCCTCCTTGGATAGATGTTCTCGTTCTATCGGCGAAATGTTACAGGACGGTTACAAACGGATAAATTTCTTATGAATGACCTGAGGTCAGACAAATCGCGCCGCGAGACTTGAGGGAAGAATTGTTGGGAAAATAACTTCTGCGTTGCATTAATGTGCCCCCTGCAGATGTGCTATCTCGCGAGGGAAGAGCGTATTTGCGGGGAACTGGCGGCGCAGCCCGGTTAGCAACTGCAGCGCCCGCGAATTATTCTTCTCCCTCACATACGCAATCGACAACAGAATCCGCGCGAACGGCGCGAGGTAGTGTCCATGCTCCGCGGTGGTTTGCAGGTCGGCAATTCCACCTTCCTTATCCGAAGGCAGCCCCCCCTGCGAAGAATCCATCGTACGGGAGCTGCCATGCTTCCGATAATGTACTTGCTGAAGCCAGTCGCCAGCAGTGCGTCATAGCAATCATGACAAACTGCAAGCAGTTCCTGCGCCGACGCGGAAGCCTCCTTGGTGAAGTGCAGAGACGCAAAATTGCGTTTTTCAATAAGCGCCGCATAATCCGCCTGCAGGCCCGACGATAAGGTCTGGGCAAACAGCGCGTCACGGTCTTTGGAGTCTCTTGCCAGTCGCGCGCGCGAAAGATTTTCGGCTCGTCCGATCGCGTCCATAAAATGTCGCCGAAGCGCTGGATCGGGTGTCAGCTTGGGACGTCCCTCGAACGCTTTATCATTCTCGTAGAACTGCGCCTCCAGCACCCCCAGCCGGTCAAACTCGGAGAATAAAAAGCCGGCCGCTTCGCTGACCGGGCCCACCGGATCGTCAGGGTGCAGTCGTTGCCACGCCGCGAAATCCTTTTGAGCGCCCGCGAAGTCGAGATTATAGAGCCCGGAAAATCCATGGTCGAGCGGAGAGGATGCGGCAACTATCGGGAGATCTATAGCTTTCGCGGTGAGGCTGAAAATGCAACAGGCACACAAGACTGCTACTATTCTCCACGCCCGTGCATCAAATGTTTTGACCATGTTTTCGCGCTGGTGTCGTCTATTATCGTTGATCTTGTATTTAGTTGCAGTTTACTCTCTCAGTGCCGCTAACTATTTGATGACACCTGCCGCAGAGTCGAAGGTCCCGCCTGGTAACAAGTTCGCCAATTCCGCTGGGAATGTATCCCTCCCAGCCCGAGGACAACGTCTGCATGACTGATTCCTCCGCACGTTATGCTCCCGGCTGGCCCGGCATTCCGCCGCGTTGGACCTCGAGCGCCAAGACGGGTGCCGGTACGGCACTCAACCAGCACAGCAAAGTCTGGTTCACGCTGAGTCACGGCATCCTCAACGAAGTCTATTTTCCCCGCGTCGATCAAGCGTGTACCCGCGACTTGGGATTTATTGTCACCAACGGCCGGGATTTCTTCTCCGAGGAGAAGCGTCACTGCACGTTCGAAAACCATCCCTTCGAGCCCGGTATCCCCGCGTATGAGCTGACCAATACTTGTAACAGCGGACGCTATCGCATCCACAAGGAAGTCCTTACCGACCCCTACCGCAACGTCGTTCTGCAGAAGGTCCGCTTCGAGCCTCTGCAGGGGAAGCTCTCCGACTACCACCTTTACGCTGTGCTCTCGCCGCACCTGGCAAATTGCGGATACGGCAACACCGGCTGGATTGGCGACTACAAGGGAGTCCCCATGTTCTTTGCCGAGCGCGACGGCGCCACTCTGTCGTTCGCATCCTCGGCCCCGTGGAAGAAAACGTCCGTGGGATTCGTCGGCGCCTCCGATGGCTGGCAAGACCTATCCCAACATTTCCAGATGGAGTGGGAATACACGCGCGCGGAAAACGGCAACATTGCGTTCACCGGAGAGATCGATCTCGCCGCCTGCAACGGCGAGTTTCTGCTCGCCCTGGGCTTCGGATCCATTTGGACAGAGGCTGGACAGCAGGCGCGGTCCACGCTGTTCGAGGACTACGAAGAGACTCGCCAGCACTACGTCTCACAGTGGCGAAACTGGCAAACCACGTTGCTCAAACTCGACGAACCGCTGCGCCAGTGCGATCTGTATCGCGCATCGACCGCCGTGCTGCGGACGCACGAGTCAAAAGATTTTCTCGGCGGCATCATTGCCAGCCTCTCGATTCCCTGGGGATTCAACAAGGGCGACGAAGATCTTGGCGGCTACCACCTGATCTGGCCCCGCGACCTGGTCGAAAGCGCCGGCGCGCTCCTGGCCGCCGGAGCAGTCACCGACTCGGTGCGCGTCCTGCGATACCTTGAAGCCACGCAGGAAGCTGCCGGCAACTGGGCGCAGAATCTGTGGCTCGACGGACGACCCTACTGGAACGGCATCCAGATGGACGAAACGGCGTTCCCTATTCTGTTGCTTGATCTCCTCCGCCGCGAAGCGCCAGCGGCTCTAGGCAAGCTCGACCGATGGTGGCCGATGGTGCGCAAGGCCGTCAGTTTCATTCTTCGCAACGGTCCCGTTACGCAACAAGATCGCTGGGAAGAAGACGCGGGCTATTCTCCGTTCACTCTCGCGGCCGAAATTTCCGCGCTGCTGGCCGCCGCCGATATCGCAGACCTCACCGGGCACACGGAACAGGCACCCCCCATGCGTGATACGGCGGACGCCTGGAATGACAACATCGAGCGCTGGGTCTACGCCAACGGGGGCGACTTGGCGCAGCAATTGGGTGTTGCGGGCTATTACGTCCGCATCGCCCCGCCCGACAGCGACGGCGCCGCGTCGCCCACGCAAGGCTTCGTCCCCATCAAGAATCGCCCGCCAGGGCAGGATCCTGAGCGCGCGTACCACATCATCAGCCCCGACGCGCTGGCGCTGGTGCGCTTTGGCCTGCGCGCGCCCGACGATTCGCGCATTCTGAACACCCTGCGCGCGATCGACGCGCTGCTATCGGTCGAGTTGCCCCAAGGCCCATGCTGGTATCGCTACAACGGCGACGGCTACGGGGAACACAAAGATGGCTCCGCCTTCGACGGGACGGGCATAGGACGCGCGTGGCCCTTGCTCGCCGGAGAGCGCGGCCATTACGCGCTCGCAGCCGGGCACCCCGATGAGGCCGAAGCACTGCTCGCCGTCATCGAAAACTCGCCCGCAGGACAAAGCCGCCTGCTTCCCGAACAAGTCTGGGACGCCGCCGACATCCCGTCGCTCGAGCTTTTTCGCGGTAAACCCACCGGCGCAGCCTGCCCGCTAGTCTGGGCCCACTCCGAATACGTAAAGCTGCGCCGCTCTCTTCATGACAACAAGATCTTTGACCAGCCTCCCCAGACCGTTAAGCGGTATTTAATTGATAAGCATGGGAGACAACACTTCGGATGGAGGTTTAACAATAAAACCCGTACTATACCGCGCAACCAGACCTTGCGCATCGCGCTCCTCACGCCGGCACGTGTGCGCTGGAGCATCGACGGTTGGACGACGCCACACGATACCGACACCCGCGACACCGGCCTCGGCATCTACACACTGAGTCTGCCAACCGCGTCGTTGCCGGTGGGGGGCCAGGCTGTTTTCACCTTTTTCTGGCCTGAGGAGAATCGCTGGGAAGGCAAGGACTATACCGTCACCGTCGAGGCGGGCTGATCGGACTTTTACGTGGGAAGGAATTCATCCCAGGAATAACAGCGGGCCGAACTCCGCCGGCCATGAAATCCGGCTCAGGCATCCACGCTGGTGTAGCACAACTCCACCACCGTGCAATCGTCGCTGAGGGGATTTCCACTGCAGAATGCGGTCACGGCGGAAAAAATTCCGTCCAGCGTGGGAGACTTAGCGGCCGCCTCTTCCAGACGGAAGTCCTCAAAAAACTCGCCCAGCGCGTTCTCCGCCTCAGTTACGCCGTCGGTCACCAGAATGAACCGGTCGCCGGATTTCATCTGACATCGGGCGCTTTCGAAAGTCGCGTCGGGAAGCAGGCCCACCGGGACATTCCCGTGCGGCGGACGCATCACCTCTCCCGCGCACACCAAAAGCGGCTGCACGTGGCCGCAATTTACGTATTCGAGGTCGCCATCCCGCCGCAGGCGCACCAGCAGCACGGTTGCGTATTTTTCCCCGCCCATCTTTTCGGTGAAGAACCTGTTCACGGCAGTCACCACTTCCAGCAGGGACATGCCCGCGATCAGGTGCGAATAGATCATCCCCTGTAACGTCGAGGCCAGCAGCGCCGCCGAAACTCCCTTGCCGCTGACGTCGGCTAGCACTACCGCGAGCCCTTCCTTGGTGTTGACGGCATCGTAGAAGTCTCCCCCGATTTCTTTACATTGCAGGTTCCTGCCGTCCATCCTCGCGAACGGGACTTCGGGAATCTTCACCCTCATCAGCCGCTGCTGAATACTGGCCGCGATGCTCAACTCCTGCTGGTAGCGGCGTGCTTCTTCCTCGGCCTGCACCAGTCGCGCGTTCTCGATGAGCGAGGCCGCTTCCGTCGCGATCGCGTGGAGGATATCATGGCTCACTCCGCTGATGTCGCGCGAGGCGAACCGTGAATCGACGTACAGAACTCCCATCGCCTCGGCGGAATTCGCGTTCGGTACAGGCGTTTGCGCATCGCGCGTCGCCTGAACCTGCATCTTGCGCAGCGGAATGCAGACTACAGTCCGCAGATCGTACGCCACGATGCTCTGCCTGCCCGCAAGGTCCAGCGACCGGCTTGTGTCGGTCAGGAGAAATTCGGAGTTCGAACGCATCGATTCTTCCAGGATCGAGTGGGAAATCGTCTTGTCGTCGAGCAGTGGCTCCTTTTTGGAGTTGCGGCCAGCGGCCAGCCGAAGCTTTCCTTCTTCCTTAAGGAAAACATAGGCGCGTTCGGCGCTTGTGAGCTGCAGTGTGACGTCGAGCATCGTAATCAGAATCTCGTCGAGCACTCCCGCCGTATTCAGCTTGCGCGCGGCTTCCAGAAACAAGGTGAGCTTTTCCAGGTCCGTCGCTTCCTGCTTGATCTGAATGCCGGAGATCTGGCTGAGAAATTCTCGAGCCGTGTTGGAAGTAGCGTGTCCAGGATTGAAGAGAAGATAAGCCGAATCGCGCGCCCCGAATTCCAGCCGGTCGCCACGCTCCAGTTTCTGCCGCTGGATGCGCTCTCCGTTCACGAACGTGCCGTGTTTGCTGCCCAGATCGATGAGGAAAAAATCCTGCTCTTCCTGCATGATCTGCGCATGATCGCGCGAGACGCGCGGGTCGGCGATCACCAGATCCTTATCCACTTTCCGTCCGACGGTGAACGGGGTCCGATTCAGAATGATGTCCTTTTGCTCGCTGCCCTGCACGAACTTAAGGACCGGAAAGATACCCGAGCCCGAACTGATAGGACTGGTTGCGGTCAAGGTCATGGATGGTCATTTAGCGCGCTCTTCGCCTTCGCCGGTAGCGACAGCCAGCGCTCGTGTAGCAATATCTCTTGCCGCAACAGACTACTCTGCCGCCGCGCTGTCCGGCAAGCTACGCGGCTCGCTCCTCCACGTATCCAGCAGCGCCAATCCGAAGACGAACACGGGAACCATGAAGTTGGAATAAAACGGAATCGGCCAGACCCGCTGCCTCAGTTCCGGAGTCAACCAGAAGTAAGCAAGGCTCAACCCAACCGTGGCGATCCACGGCCACACCAGTAAGATACCGCCGACCGCGCGAGCCAGTCGAATCGCCGGAAGGATGGGGTCGCCCTCACTTTCGCTGCGCAACAAAGCCAAGATTGCAGGCGCTAGTAGCACTTGATTATAGGGAGCGAACATCGGAACAACCACCACAGTCAGCGCCAGCACCAAGCCAAACGCTCGTCCAAATGCCGCACTGGTCGCCAGTTCTCCGCGCACACGCCACACGCAGATCGCGCAGACAAGCATGCTTCCTGCCTCCAGAATCCGCCCTGCGATGGATCCGAACAGCCAGACGAGCACCGATTGATTCTGTGTGTAGCGGTGATATTGACCAATCGCTTCGGCGAACATCCGCAACCATCCCGGCAACATCAGTTGCGCTCCACCCAGCAGAAGCAGCATGCCCAATCCAAACCCGAACACAAATCGTCGTCGCGCACGCCAGTCGCTGCTAGCCCAGAACAAGAGCCACAACACGAGTGGCCACGTCAGTTGCGGTTTAATCGTCGCCAGCGCTAACAGTCCCCCCGCCAAGAAAAGCCATCCGCCAGCCAGGCATGCGCCACACACCGCTAGCAGTCCCGCCACCAGCAGACTGAGTTGCTGCAGCTTGATTCCCTGCACCATGGGCAACCAGCCGAGCATCAGCACGATGAAAATAACCGCCATTCCGAGCGACGCTCTCCAACGCAGAACATGGAGCCACAGAAAGACGGTTGCCACCGCCAATCCTACCAATAACCATCGGAATCCCTTCTGCACTACGTCAAACGGAAGATCAACGGTTGGCGCCAGCAGAAACACAACGTACGCGGGATAAACGAATCCCTGCCGGTCTTTAGGGTCATCGGCACGCGCAGGATCGAGCGGTCTGCCGTAGTATCCCCGCTGAATCTCACGGGTAATCTCCGCGCTATAAGGATTGCGCCCGCGCCGGAGCAGTTCGCGTGCTCCCAGCCACCGTGGATAGAGATCCGAGAGATTGCCGCGTGGCCGGCTGTGCGCAGCGGCATCGGCAATCTGTTGCGCCCTCAGAATCCGATCCATATAGAACCACGTGCTCGCCGAAGCCACTCCAGCTAGGGCGAGTCCGACGAGGAATAACGGGCGCTTCCGCAAGTAGATTGCTTTCCCTTCTAACATCCCCGACACCGACTTCAGACAACCGCTTTATGTTACAACTGTGAGGGCATCAACAAACTTCATGCGATGGCGCATCGCAGTTTCGGCCGCAATCGGCTTTGGGAGTGGGGCATTCTGCTGGTTCTGGATGAAACATCTGCATCAGGGTGCCTTCGACTTCGGCTGGGCACTGCATCTCGTGCATCGCCTGCTGGCTCGGCAAAATCCCTACGATACGCCGCTGGAACAGTATCCGCTGACCGCGGCGCTCTTCGCTCTTCCTTTTGTGCGGCTCCAGCCCGAACTTGCCGCCGGACTCTTTTGGGGAATCAGTTCGTTCCTCCTTGCCTTCGGCCTCACGCGTCACGGCTATACCCGACTACTCATCTTTTTTGCTTATCCGTATTGGGCCGGACTCGTCACCGCGCAATGGTCTCCCCTCATTGCGGCCAGCGGATTCTTCCCGCTGCTGCTACCCGCAACCATGGCTAAACCGCAGGTTGGTTTGCCCGTCTTCCTCACCCGCCTTAGCCGGCGCGGCCTGTTGGCGTGCGGGGTCGTGGGTCTGGTGACACTCGCCATAATGCCGAACTGGCCCTTGCTATGGTTTCGACAGACAGGAAACTATCAGCACTTTATTCCGATCCTGGTTCTTCCGGGAGCGCTGCTCACACTCGCACTGCTGCGATACCCGAATCGTGATGCGCTTCTTCTTTTCTTTTCGGCAATCATGCCACAGCGCTGGTTTTTTGACAGCTTTACCCTCTGGCTGATTCCCCAGTCTCGCCGCGAAATCATCTGGACGGTCTTCTTCAGTTGGGGTGCGGGGATTTGGCGCTGGTATCACATTCCGTCGAGCTTCATCCAAGTTGGACGTTGGACCGTGATCTTCATTTATCTGCCGATGCTGGCCGTCGTGCTGCTGCGAAAGCGACAAAACAGTGTCTCGGCCGCAGACGCTCCCGCTCAGCCGAGGTTCGTGTGAATCTTTGGATCGGGCCTGTTGCCGCGCTTGCCATCGCGATCACAGGTGACCCGTTTCGTAGCAGGAGCGCACAAGCCCCGATTCGGAGCCTGTGTTGCGGCTGCTGCTCAGCATTTTGTCTACTATCGGTGTAAGGGATCGTCTTTTTTGGGATGCCTCGTCAATCATGGGCGCCGAGAGGGGCCAGGTGTGCGGCGCTGGACCGCGACGTAAATAGCCAACCAAGCGAGCGCTGTCCATGAATACCAAAACATGGTTCGGCGATCGAGGAGAAACCGGAGAACGATTGCGTTTACGGCAAGATACACGATCGCGGCTTCGAGCCGGACGCGCCTTCGGGAACGAAGTACCGACAGGGTCGCAAAGAAGATGCTGGGCAGTAGAACCACCTGATCAAAAAACCACGAGTATGGTGTTGCCACGATTGAGACCAACAGCAAGCTGGGCAGCCGGGAGCGCCACTCCCAACTAGAGCGCCAGCGATGCCAGTAGATTGCAAACCAAAGGGCGGCACCTGCGATGGGAAGGAACTGCATCGGAGGAGAACCGGAGATGTAACGTAACAGACCGCCGAGCGTGGGTGTTGCTTGAGGAACAGCTTTTCCACCGCGGAACAGGGCTGCGTACTCGTAAAACGCATGGTGGTCGAGGACCACTGCCAAGAGACTGGCGACGCCCAGCACGGAGAGAAAAGCGGCGAGGGACTCCCATCGCTTGTGATGGAGCGCGTAGAGCAGCAAAGCTACCCAAACGAGAAAGACCAGATGTGGTTTTAGAGCGGCGAGGAATAGGAATGCGCCAGCGAGGTAGTTCTTCTGCCGAGTTTGGAAGCGCAAATATCCGGCAAGTCCAAACAGAATCAAGGGCCCGATCTGGCCGATGGCCAACACGACCGCCACGGGCAGGAATGTGGCTGCGACGAGCCACCCAATCCATCGACTTTCGCTATCTCGATAAAGGTCCCAAAGCCAGTGGACAGAAATCAGCATGATCGCTAACCCCATCACAAGCCAGAGCGGTTTTCCAGTGGAAAAGGGCATAACACCGAAAGGCGCAATGAGCGGAAGGATCCAGGGAGGGTTCAGCATCACCAATGCACGGTCGCCGGCGAAGAGGCGCTGCTGGAGGTCGACGGCATCAGCGACGGAATAAGGATTTTTTCCGTCAAGAACCAGCCTGGCAGCGGTCCAATAGAAGGCGAAATCGTTGGGCGGGGCGGCAGAATCGGGGAGAATGGGGAGAATAAAGAGCAGCGCGAGCGCGGTTGCGACTACGCAGACGATCAGCGGCGTGGGCCGTTTCTGATGACGGTCTGAGTTTTGCTTCTGAGTTTCCATCTGCATTTTTGTGCTTGGCGGATGTAGTGACAGGGAGGCGCGTCCGCCGTAACAATTCCGGGCAACGTCGGCATTCTATACGCAGATTCGCTATGCGGACGAAGAGAGAAGCCAGACCAAGCCAGTCGCTCGCGAAGATCAGCGGCGTTGTCCCACCCGCGGCGGCTGTATGCTGGTGCCACGTCATCACAATCACCAAAATCGAGATCAAATCCACAAATCTGGCAGGTAAGGTCCCCAAAGTAACTAGCAGAGGCCTATCCGAGGTGATTTCTTCCCCCCCCAGGTATGCAATAAATTACCACTTTTTCATCATGTTGCAGGGTATGATGAACCTAATCGAGTCGACCACTCTCAAGCTAACCGTCCCATAAGCTGCGGGTGCGTTCCACTCGATCTCAAGAGAATCAGAGAACAAGGGGCCTATCTATGGAGCTTGTACGCAGACTTTGGTGTGAACAGGACGGACAGGATATCGCTGAATATGCAGTCATGCTGGCGGTGATCCTGATCATTGTCGTCGGAACCGTCCGGTTAATTGGGTCCAACGCCAATAACGTGTTCTCCTCTGTCGCCAGTTCCATCCAGTAGCGAACAACCCGATTGAGGGATAAGGCCGCAGGCACTCCTTTGCGGCCCGCATGAGAGTCTTGGTTTCTAAGGGAGCAGTATGAATCGCACACGTTTGTTGATGATCGGAATCCTGGCGCTCGCGCTTGGCTTGCTGGCAAGTGTGTATGTCTACCGGAACTTACAAACAAGGTCAGGCCCCGGCTCGGAATCCGGTGTCGATGTGATTGTTGCAGCGGCAGATCTGCAGGTAGGGGCGCGGGTAGAAGAGCACGACATAAAAATCATCAAGATTCCTGCAGCCGATCTGCCTCCCGGCGCACCCAGGAGGCGTTCCGACGTATTGGGACACGGTGTCATCGTCCCCATCTCGAAAGGTGAATTCATTCTGCCCAACCGGCTGGCCGGCGAGAATGCGGGGGCCGGGCTTCCTTCGCTGATCCCTCCGGGCATGCGCGCGGTTTCGGTGCGAGTGAATGAGGTAGTCTCAGTTGCTGGGTTCGTGACGGCGGGGACGCGCGTCGATGTGCTGCTGACGGGAACACCGGGAGGGGTCGGCGAACAGCAGACCACGACCGTTCTCCAGAACGTCGCAGTCCTTGCGTCGGGCCACACTTTGGAACGAACCGCGACCGGGGAGGCTCAGAATACGGCGGTCATCACGCTCATGGTTTCGCCCGACGATGCCCAGCGGCTCACACTCGCCAGCTCTGAAGGACATATTCAACTCGCGCTGCGCAATCCCCTCGACACCAAGCAGGACGAGGTTCCGTCCTCCAATTCCAGAGGTCTGTACCGGGGGATCGCGAACCCTCCACCCGTACAGCCGGTCGTTCATCACGCCGCGATGAAGAAGGTTACGTCCATTCCTCCAGCTTCCACCGGCGTCAGCGTTGAGGTATACCAGGGCGACAAGAAGATGGATGTGGTTAAATTCCCAGACGAGAGTTCCGAAACCAAGTGAGTGGAAAGAATTCGATTCTGCAAGTTGCCTTATTGCACACCGGCAAGCGTCCTGCGGGGAGAGAAATCTGAAAATGAGAGTTCGCACGTCGTTCCTCGGGGCTTTGCTGGTCACTGTTGCCTTCGCCCCTTTCGCGTTTTCAGAGACCATGCAACAGCCGGATACCGCCGGCCAGTCTCAGAGTCCCCCACCCACCGGCACCCAGACCACGACGCTGCCGCCGCAGTCTCAGCAGGTTCAAGGATCGGCTCCTTTGCGCGTCATGGTGGGCAAGTCTTTGCTCATTAACACGACGGAACGCCTTAGGCGCATTTCCATTACCGATGACAGCATTGCCTCCGCGCGGGTGATCACTCCGACCCAGATTCTGGTTCACGGCAAAACGCCGGGCGAGGTTTCGCTCCTCATCTGGGATGAACTGGAGCGCTCGCGTAGCTTCGATCTTCGCGTCGATGTCGACGTTAGCGCTTGTGCCGAAGAAGAACGCCGCGTCTTTCCCGATGAGCAGATCGCCGTCACGCCTTCGCGCGCCGCCGTGGTTCTCTCCGGACACGTTTCCACCGAAGATATTGCCAAGCGCGCTGGAGAACTGGCCAGCGCCTATTCTCCCAAAGTCGTGAATGTGCTGACCTTCGGGCCGGTCGGCGCCCAGGAAGTTTTGTTACAGGTAAAATTCGCAGAAGTGGACCGCTCCGCTCTGACTCAACTCGGGGTCAATTTCATTTCCACGGGAGCCGCCAATACCCTCGGCAGCGTGACTACAGGGCAATACGGCGGCTTCGGTCCCCAAACCTTGACTCCCGGCACTTCGGTGACGGCTACAGGCACTGCCGCCACCACAACCACCGGCACAACCGTCAACAATGTTCTGAACCTGTTTCTCTTTCGTTCCGACATTAATCTCGGGGCTACGATCCAGGCGCTTGAAACCAAGAATCTGCTGCAGATTCTTGCCGAGCCCAATCTGATCGCTGTCAATGGCAAGGAAGCCAGCTTTCTTGCCGGAGGTCAATTTCCATTCCCCATCGTGCAACCCGGCGCGGGTTTTACCGCGGTTACGATCTCATTCAAGGAATTCGGCGTGCGCTTGCAGTTCACCCCCGTCATCATGCCCAACGGGAATATTCACTTGAAGGTAGCTCCGGAAGTGAGCACCTTGGACTTTGCCAATGCGCTGACCATCTCCGGATTCACCGTGCCCGCGCTTAGCACGCGCAAAGCCGAAACCGAATTTGAGTTGCAGGATGGACAGAGCTTTGTGATCGCGGGGCTCATGGACAACCGTGTGACCGACATCTACAACAAGATTCCCGGCCTTGGCGACATTCCGATCCTGGGCAACTTTTTTCGCAGCAAGAGCCTGCAGAAGAGCAATTCGGAACTCATGGTCTTGTGCACGGTGCGACGCATTTCTCCTAACGCGGAGCAGCCTGCACTCCCCAAAGATCCGAAGCCTTTTTTGGATTCCGGCAAGTTCGACAAAAGAAACTAGGCGCGAATTGGTGAAGCGCACCACAGTGAGACAGAGTTCCGCAGGGAATTAGGACCACAGGTCGTTATGCCAGAGCTTTCAGTCGTCATCGTCGCCACGGACAACGAGCAGCGCGCGGTGCTGCAAGTGCTGGTCGACGGTACAAGTGTGGCGCGCACCGTCCACACCTGTGCTAGTTTTCCGGTGGCTGCTTCTGATCCTGTGACACGGCGCGTGCGCGCCGCCAATCCCGACGTTACGCTGGTCGATATTCCCGCTGACAATCCTGCTCTGGCTCTGCGAGCCATTGAACTGCTGCACCAGGAGATGGCCGACGCCGCCATTTTTGCGATCGGCAATTTGAACCAGCCTCAGATCATCGTTAATGCCATGCGGGCCGGGGCCCGCGAATTCATTGAACGCCCCACCACTACCACCGATCTGCTTGAGGCCTTCGTGCGCCTCACGACCGCGCAACGCCGGGGACGTCAAGAGGGAATTCGCGGCAAAGTTTTCTCGGTCATCAACGCGAAGGGCGGGAACGGCGCGACCACAGTGGCCGTCAATCTCTCACTGGCTCTGCAGTCCGCCTATGGACAGACTGCCCTTGTGGACCTAGCGCCTCTCGGCCACGCCGCGCTGCATATGAACCTCAAGCCCGTCTTCAATGTGGCCGATGCTACGCGCAATCTTCACCGCTTGGACGCTTCCCTGCTCGAAAGCTTCATGACGCGCCACAGCGGCGGTTTGCAATTGCTGGCGGGAACCAATGTGCCCGCGGCTGTAGATCCTTCGACTGCGGAGTTTGTTCGCCTGTTCGACATGCTGGTAACGCACTTCCGCTATGTGGTGGTCGATGCTTCTTCGCGTTTTGACGCAGCCAGCCGTCTTATCGCGAGTCTTTCAGAAACCGTTTTGCTGGTCGCCTGCAGCGATGTGGCCTCGCTTTGGAGCGCCGCCCGTGTACAGCAGTATCTGGGAGAGTCCGGCAGCCGCGACCGCGTCCGCCTGGTCCTGAACCGCTTCCGTAAGGTGCCGGGCTTCAGTGAGGCGGACGCCGAGGCGGCTGTCGGCGCCAAACTGCTGTGGCGGATTCCGAATCAGTATTTCGCCGTATCCGGCGCCATCGACCGGGGCACGCCGGTGATGGACCAGCGAACTTCCGAGATGGCCCGCTGTTTTGCTGGACTCGCACAGGAATTGACTCGCAATGACGCCGACGTAAAGCGTGCCGCGTGGTCGTTGTTCAAATCGGTTTAAGAATTTAGGGCCCAATGGCAAATACACAATCGTTCGAGCGCACCGATTACCAGCAAGTAAAAGCCGACCTGCATCGCAAGATCCTCGATCGCCTTGACCTGGAAAAACTGGGCAAAGCCGCCGGCGATTCCGCCCGCGATGAAGTTCTGGTCGTGATTCGCAATGCCGTCAACAGCGAAGTTGTGCCTCTTAGCTTTGCCGAACGCGAACGACTCTCACGCGAGATTCTCGACGAGATTTTTGGCCTCGGCCCCCTCGAACCGCTGCTCAAGGACCCCAGCATCTCCGATATTCTGGTCAACCGATTCGACCGCGTCTACGTTGAGCGCGCCGGCAAACTCGAGCGCACGGCCTTGTCCTTCAAGGACGATTCGCACCTCATGCAGATCATCGAGCGCATCGTTTCGCGCGTGGGGCGACGCGTCGACGAATCTTCTCCCATGGTCGACGCTCGATTGGCGGACGGATCGCGCGTCAATGCCATCATTCCACCGTTGGCCATCGACGGCCCTTGCCTTTCTATCCGCCGTTTTGGACGCGATCCCGTCACCGCGCGCCAGATGATTGAGAACCAAACCCTGACCGAGTCGATGCTCGAACTGCTCTCGACTATGGTCAAGGGACGGCTCAACATCCTGGTGTCCGGCGGAACAGGCGCCGGCAAGACGACTTTGCTGAATGTCCTCTCCGGATACATTCCCAATTCCGACCGCATCGTCACCATCGAAGATGCCGCCGAACTTCAACTCAAGCAGGAGCACGTTGTCCGCCTGGAAACTCGCCCGCCTAACATCGAAGGCAAGGGCGCGGTGCGTCAGCGGCAACTGGTCATCAACAGCCTCCGTATGCGTCCCGACCGCATCGTGGTGGGCGAGGTGCGTGGCGAGGAGGCCTTCGACATGTTGCAGGCCATGAACACCGGCCACGAAGGATCGCTTACCACGGTCCACGCCAACTCCCCACGCGACGCCATGGCGCGCGTCGAAAACATGGTCTCGATGGCGAACCTCAATATTCCCGAGCGCGCCGTGCGTCACCAGATCGCGTCCGCAGTGCATGCCGTCATTCAGATCGCGCGCCTCTCCGACGGTACCCGCAAGGTCATCACGGTCTCGGAGATTACCGGCATGGACGAGGACTCCATTGGTATGCAGGATATTTTCAGCTTCGACCGCACGGGCACCGATGAAAGCGGAAAGGTTCGCGGTGTATTCCACGCGACCGGCGTCCGCCCCCAGTTTGCCGACCGGCTAGCAACATCTGGAGCCCGCTTGCGGCCGGCTCTATTTGAATCGAAAACCGAGGTCTGATTGCCGGTATGCAGGCAACTCTGATTGCACTTCTCGTGTTCGTCCTGGTCGCGCTCGCGGTCTTCGCCGCAGTGTCGCTTCTGGACCAGCGCAGCGCCCGCGCCCGTCTCATCAAGGAACGTCTGGCCAACGAGCGCGCACCCCAGCGTGCCCCCGAGGAAGAGCTCGCCCTGCTGCGTGACGAGCAACTGAGCCAGATTCCTGCGCTCGATACCCTGCTCCGCCGGTCCACACGAGTCACCGACATCCAGAAGATGCTGACGCAGGGCGGTATGTCCATGCGCGCCGGCAACTTTCTCGGGTTTTCGGCTCTTGCCGGCGTCGTAGCCACCATCTTGGCTTATGGCCTGAGCAAGCGGGTCGAAGTCGCATGGGTGGCTTTGCTCGTCGGCTTTCTGCTTCCCTACTCCTACGCTTCGTTTCGGCGCAACAAGCGCTTTGAGAAATTCGAGGCACTTTTCCCGGAGGCTATCGATACCTTGGCTCGAGCCGTTCGGGCCGGACACGCCTTCACCACCGCGCTCGAGATGATTACCAACGAGGTGGCCGAACCAGTCTCCGGCGAGTTTCGCCAACTCTACGAAGAACAGAAGTTCGGCATGCCTGTCCGCGATGCTCTCATCAATCTCACCGAGCGCATGCCCCTGGTCGACGTAAAATTCTTCGTCACCGCGGTTATGCTGCAGCGCGAAACCGGCGGCAACTTGGCTGAGATTCTTGACAATTTGTCCTATGTCATCCGCGAGCGTTTCAAAATTCAACGTCAGGTACGCGTTTACACTGCCCAAGGACGCCTCACGATGGCCTTGCTGATGGGGATGCCCCCCATCATCGTCACAGTCATGCTCGTGCTCAATCCCAGTTTCATTCGCCCGCTGTTTTCTGACCCGATCGGGCACACGCTGCTGGTCGCCGGGATCACTCTGCAAACGATTGGATATTTCGTGATCCGCAAGATCATCCGGATCCAGGTATAGTCATGCTGCCTCTGATCTTGATTGTCGTCGTGTTCGTCACCGTCGTGATGGCGGTATTCGCCTTTGGCGCCGCCGCGGTGACTCCCAGTTCTGTCCTTGGTGCCCGTTTGCGCGCACTGGGCGGCCAGCAACAACCGGTCGAGAACAAGCCTGCATTCCGGGAACGGATGGAGCAAGCGCTGGATCCCCTGAGCAAGGCCATTCCGCTTTCTCCGGCCGATGTTTCCCGCACCCGGGCCTGGCTGATTCAGGCCGGATTCCGCGATGCCATTGACGTCAACTATTATTTCGGCGCGCGCCTTCTGATGGCTGTTGCCGGCTTTGCCGGCGTCGCTTTGTTTTCCGGCTTTGATAACGTTTTCCTTCTCGCGGGTGTTCCCGGCCTCGGCTTCTTCCTTCCGCGCTTTATCCTGAAGCGCATGATCAAAGACCGGCAGCATCGCATTCGCATCGGCTTGCCCGATGCCCTCGACCTCACCGTCATTTGCGTCGAGGCGGGTCTCGCGCTCGACCAGGCTCTGATGCGCGTAGGGCAGGATCTGCACCACGCCCACCCCGATCTCAGCGATGAGTTCCATCTGGTGAACCTCGAGATGCGCGCCGGCAAGCCCCGTGCCGAGGCTCTCCGGAACCTGGTGGACCGCACAGGGGTTGACGACATCCGGTCTCTTGTTGGTACACTGATTCAAACAGATCGCTTCGGCACCAGCGTCGCCCAAGCCCTCCGAGTGCATTCCGACTCCCTCCGCACGGAACGCCGGCAACGGGCCGAAGAACAAGCTGCAAAGACCACCATCAAGATGGTTCCCCCGCTGGTGATATTTGTTCTGCCCTCGATTATTTTTGTCACGATCGGCCCGGCGGTCATCGAGCTGATCCGGCAACTGGGGCCGGTTTCGGGCGGACGCTAGAAGGCGGCGCAAGCAACAAACTGGGACGACGGAGCATTGGCATTCATGGCAGTTTTTTCCTCGCAGGGGCAAGCCTTCAATCAGACGCGCCAGGCATACCTGGCCACGGCTCTGGCGGTAGCCAACACGCACTGGAGCCGGCTGCGTGGCCTGCTAGGACTTCGTTCCAGTGACTTTCGTAATGGCGACGGACTCTGGATTGTCCCTTGTCACGGCGTTCATACTCTAGGCATGGGATTTCCCATCGACGTGGTTTATTTGGATGAGGCGATGACGGTAATCCACATCCAGCGTGACTTGCAGCCCTGGCGTTTTGCCGCGGTCCGGACCCAGGCGGCGTCGGTTTTGGAACTGCCGTGTCGCACTGCGGCTGAAACCAGAACTACGGTGGGGGATAAAATTGAAATCAGGATCGAAAAAGATGGTAGAGTACCCCGCGCGTGATTGAAACCCTCGAACTCGAAGAGTCCGTCGAACTTTACGACGCTCCCAAGTTGCTGGTCGACTGGTCGTCGCCCTGGCGCGAGTTCGTCACGTCCGTCCGGCCCGCGCTGGTGCGTTCAGAACGCCGACTGGCCGGCGAAGCTCCTTTCGGATTGGTTCCCTTACGCATCATGATCCCCTCCTATGCGTTGGAGGCCTTTCTGATCTTTGCTGTGATCCTGGTGCAGGTGAAGATCGCGGAGTTGCGACCCTTCGTCGCGCCCAGATTTTCCAGTCATGACGTGATCTACTACAGCGGCGACGAACTTCCGCGCACCCAAGATCTCGGCGGCTCTCAGGCTGGAGCCACCGGCCGCGCCGGGGGCGGTGAAGCGCGCCATCGCACGCAGACCATCAGGATCGCCCGTGGGGGCTCTCTCGTTCCCAAAGTTGTCGACGCGCCTAACCTGAAGCTCCCATCCTCGCGAGACGCGGTGGCGAACCTTTTGGCCATCGAGCCAAATCCTGGCCCTCCGCCTTCGGATGGATTGCGTTCGACGCGCTCCGCACCAAGTCTAGCGACCGCCTTAGTCGCTCCCGCTCCGAATGTAATCCGGGACTACACCCGCAACGGTCTTCAACTCGAATCGGTGATCGCTCCGGCGTCTTCGGTGTCACGTGATCATCAGATCACCGCTCCCACTTTTAGCGTGACTCTGATTCCGCCGGCGCCCAACGTTGCGCACGACCACACTCTCGTTGCTCCGGTTTTGGGACCTGCGGTAATTCCTCCAGCGCCCAGTGTCTCCCGCGAGCGCGCGCTGGTTGCACCATCTCTCAATACGTCGGTGGTAGCGCCCGCACCGAGCGTCGCCCGCGACAGAGCGCGCTCCACTCCGGCACTTGCCGCCAACGTAATTCCGGCAGCACCCGGCGCCGTGAACCGAGAATTTTCCCATTCGCCCGTGCAAATGAATGCCGCGGTAGTACCACCGCCGGTCTCGGCTCCGGAGCGGGCCCCCATGCGCAATCCCAAGCTGAGCTTGCCTGCGCCGTCCGTGATAGCGCCACCGCCCTCGGCCGACGTTTCGCAAGACGTGCATCGGCTCGCCAGCGGAAGCCTTCCGGACTCGTCGAAGACGGTTGTGCCCCCGCCGCCCACGCAATCGGGCACCGGATCCTTCATGAGTAGCCTGATCGGCAAGATCTTTGGCGCCACCGAAGTCGTGCCACCTCCTCCATCCGTTCATTCGAACAATCCAAGCAGTGGAACTGGTACCTTGCTGGCCGCCAATGTTGTCCCGCCTCCGCCCACTGTAGGCGCGAGCACGGCTGGAGGCAGTCCGCGCGGCACTCGCAACGGCGTGGGCGCAGCGCTCGGCCCGAACGTAGTCGCTCCTCCGCCCTCGACTGGTATATCGGGCGGCATGGGCACGCGCTCACTTTCCTCTTCCTCTGCGCCAACGCTCGGCACCCCCAGCGTCGTTGCGCCCCCGCCTTCGCTCTCAGGAGCAGGTGGCGGCAGAAGTAGCAGCGGCGGTGGCGCGGGAACTCCAGGTGGAACACTGCTGGCTAACAATATTGTCCCGCCGCCACCTTCCATTGGTGGAGTTTCCGGTTCCACTGGCTCCGGATTAGGTCGCAGCGGCGCAGGCCTCGGGGCACCGCTAGACGCCGGCACAGGCCTCTCCCCGCCCACTACGGGTGGCAGCGGCGGCGATGCTGGCGCGGTAATCTCCAGCCAGCCCGGCTCCAAAGTTGGACTACCCAGCAGCGGCGGCACAGGTTCGCTCGCCATGTCGCCCTCAGGCGGAGACAAGCCCGGCCTCGGGGCATCCGGAAGTGGCGCCAGCATTGTCCGTGGCGACGGTCCCGGCAGCGGCATGAATGGCGCAGGGCCTGGCGCTGGCAAAGCCGCGGCCGAACATGGGTCTGATACCGTCGCGCGAGGTGGCATCTCTCCGACCTCAGGCCCGGGTGGCGCTGGAAACGCACCCTCTGGCACTCCGCCCGTCCGCGGCGTCGACATCAGCGGCGGCACCGGCCAAGTCACGATTCCCGGCTTTGGGTCGGATTCCTCCGCCAGCGATCTCCAGGCTCCCGGTCATTCCGCGACCAAACAGCGGCAAGCACTGGGCGTAACCGTTGTCGCCACTGCGACTTCGGGAGGAGCTTTCGAACCTTACAAGAACCTTTTGCGGGGCGAAAAGTACACCACTTATTTCGATACTTCGTTGGGTACCGTGGTGATGGAATTTGCCGACGAAGGTGCGACCGGCCATCCGTTTGGTGCTACCCTCGCCGCCCCGGCGGCGATGCGCACTGATCTCGCCGGGGGCTTGCCACGGGCCCGCATGGTGGTCACCTGCACCCTCGATGCTTCCGGCAACTTGAAGAACGTGCGCGTTCTGGAAACCGGCCCCGCCGATGTGACTGCCAGAATCCTCGCTGCGCTTCGCAGTTGGAAGTTCCAACCCGCCATGCGCGGCAACCAGCCAGTGGAAGTCACCGCTATCCTGGGCTTTGGCATCGATACCAACGACCGCTTCTAGCCCAGGCTCCAACTGGCACGCTTAGTCCATCCGTCACACTCTCACGTCTCCTATTCAGTTTCAGTAATTTTTTGGACATTGTTGCCGATATGCCTGGAAGGGCGATGCCCGCCCTGGAACCGGCGGGGCAATGGATTTTGACGAAGCCGTCGCTGCCCACAGCAAGTGGAAGCGCAGGATGCGCCGTTCTTTAGCGAAGCACGACGGCGAGCTGAATCCCGCTGAGGTTGCTCTCGATCACAAATGTGTGCTGGGCGAGTGGATCTACGGCGAGGGTGCGAGCTACTGCTCGCTCGCGGAATACGCGAAGCTGAAGTATGAGCACGACCGCTTTCACAAAGTTGCCGCAGAGCTGATCCAGCGGGCAAACTCCGGAGAATCCATCGACGCGGAGCTAGCCCCCTGCTCGAACAGTGAATTCTCGACATCGTCGTCGGCCGTCATAATCGCAATCGTGGCCATGAAGAAGTGGCTCTCAGATTAGTCGGCAGGCGACCGCTCCCGATCGAATCACTTCGCGCTCCGCCTGCTTCTGCGCCGCGATGGCGGAATCACACCCTTCTCCGGACGCTCCTTCTCGATCTTGTCCGACAGTTTGTGCAGGGGCTTGTCCCCAGCCGCGGACAACTGCCGTCCGGCCGCCGCAACAGTCAGTCCCTGCCCCGTATAGATCGCCTCGTTGAAGGTCGTTCCCGAGCTAGCCGTCGCCACCGCGAACACTCCGTGCGGCACGCCGTTGGTGAACGCCGTCGCTATGTAATCTCCCACCATCAACCCGTTCTGCGAATTCGGCAGCCAGCTCAGCAGCATCGGCCCGGTGAGCGCCACCGGCACATTCCATGTCGAGCCCCCGTTCGCCGACGAAATGTAGCCCACAAGGAGCTGGCACGTGGACGCCGCGCAGTTGCTCTGCGAATAATAGTAGTAGTGAAGCGCCACGTGCGCCCCAGTTCCCGAAGTCGCCGGATCAATCCCAATCCCCGGGATGAAATGATCCACCGTACTCGAGGAGTCATCGATGGGAATGCGCGTAACCCCGCTCCAATTCACGCCGTCCGTCGAAGTGTTGTAAACGAGGTCGTTGGTAGAGCACAGCGAACGAAACCGGCAATCCTCCCACACTACCCAGACCGTGCCCGCACCATCCACCGCAGCCGATGGCAACGGCCCGCTGCGGATTCCTCCTGCATCTGCGTGAAATTGAACGTTCGAGATCGTCACCGGGGCTGTCCAACTCAGGCCTCCATCGCCCGAACTGAATGCCGCCATAACGGTCGTCTCGATGGGTACGACCACGGTGCCATTCGGCTGCACCAGAGGCTGGCCGCCGATCCCCTGGGCCAGGTTCGCGGTAGGCGTCGCCACGCCCCACGTTAGCCCTCCGTCGGTGGAAGTGCTCATCAAAATCTCACCAGAGTTGAGGGGATCGTCCCACTCCAGATAGCAATTGCCGTAATGGGGACTGCTCGCCCAACTGTCGCACACAATCCAATTCTTGTCGGAGCTTGGAGCGGTCGGATCGGCGCTGACTGGGCTTTGCCAGCTGAGCCCGTCGGTAGATCGGCTCACCACCACAGCCGGCGTCTGCGAAGTATTTGACAGCGGCAATGAAGCGATCATCCACACGCCGTGCTTAGCGTCATAGGCCACGGCGGGGTCGCTGGCGGCGTCATATGGCCCTGATCCTTCGCCCGTCGTCAGGCCCGGCAGAAATCCGTGGCTCCAAGTCGTTCCCCCATCGGTCGAAGTCGCCCATCCAATGGCAGTCGCGCCCCCGGGTGCGATGCGTCCGATCTGAAACGCCGCCACCAGCGTGGTCCCGTTCGCCAACATATGGGGCTCAACCTCGGTCGCATGCTGCCCAGGAGCTACAGTGTATGGATCCGAACTCACTTGCGTCAGGTTCGCCCCAACGGGATTCCCCGGAGGCGTCTGGGACGACGAAGATGAGGATGAAGAAGACCCCGAACACCCCACCAGCGCGAGTATCCACGCAGCGAGCAGGGAGACAACCACTGTCCTCCTGCAGAAAACATCAAATCTGGTTCCCATTGTTAGAAGGCCCGTGCGTCCGTATAGCGCCGCCATCCCGGCGGCTGTCATGGCGGCGTCCCCGCCCACACGCGCGAGGGCAAGATGCCGGCGCTACGAAAGGTGAGGATGTGTTCTGAAATCAACAATCGTCAATTTCATCATCATTGGCCTGACCTCAAACGTCAATCACTACTTCTCGCCGCTTCGCCCCGGGGCGACGGCGAAGTCCCATTTCTTTTATGGATTCACCGGGTCGCGCACAAATGCGACGGCAACATCATCCGCGTAAATCTGTTTCCATCCCTTGGTCGCTGCCAGAATGTTCGCCAGCGCCGCATCTCTGGGCAGCAGGACGAACGAAGTTTCATGCGCCTGCAGGAATTCCTCCCATCCTCGTTCTACGCGCACCATCTTCAAGTACGACTTGAAGAAGTCTTCGCCGTACAAATCATGCCTGTCATCCACAACGACGCGGGACTGGGGATAAAGGCGGTAAATCAAATACCCGCCCCAATAGTCTGGACCTAACACCGGCCCCTTCACTTCATATTTCGACAGATAATTTACTGCCTCCACCGGCATCCGCCTAGGATCGAAGTGCGCATCCATCAATACCCTGGACCCGGACCCGGTCCGCCCACCGTTTGCGGCTATCGCCAAGGTGACGACAATCGCGAGAATCGGCCACAGGTGGCCTCGCAGTCCCATTTCGACGGCAGCCATTCTCTGAGAGAATCCGCGGGCGCGTATCGCCGCGGGCACCAATGGTCCCACCACCATCACCAACAGAATGGAAGAAACTGGAATATTTCGCGACGCATAAAGCCCCGCATACACTGCGAACAAGACCGTCAGGCTCTCGCTCATCCGCAACTCGCGGCCCCGGATCGTCAGAATCGCGACTGTGATGAGCAGCAGCCCCAGAAAACACTTCTGCGCGACCCCATGAAAGTTGGGCGACTGAAACTCATCAATGTGATCCATCAGGAAGCGATTCGACATATAGTGGTACACATGCAAGTACAGTTCCCATCCATAAGGATTCACCAGACTCGCCGCCGCTGAAAGCAGCGACACCCACGCGAGATTCCGCACTCTCTTTCGCGCGGCGATCTTCTGCAGAAGTTCCTCGATCCTGCCCTCCTTCGTTCTGAACCGGGTCCACGCTGCTCCCAGCAGGAAGATCCCCAACAGCACAAACCCAACCAGAAATCCTCCATGCACGTTCACCCACACCAGCATCAGCAGCGGGAGCGCCCATAACCATCGCCGTCCCGGTCCGCCAGGTCCGTCGAAACCCTTCCTCTCCGAAGAATCGAGGATCCAGAACCACGCCAGTGTGAACAGCCAGCTCACTACGTGTGGTCGCGCCAGAAAATGGATCATAGACGCCGACACCGCCAGCAGCACCAGCACCAGCGCAACCGGCAAGTTAGTGCCGCGCCCAATGAGTAAACGAAACATCCACGCGAACACCGCCGCGATCACCACTGCCGTAAACCACACCACCCCATTCAGTCCCAGCTTGCTTTCCAACTGGCCCACAACCAGGTCATAGAGCCACTCCCAGGCAAACCATGGCCTGCCTGCCATCGTCGAAGAAAACGAATCCACGCGCGGGATGGCATGCGTTGTAAGAATTTGCTGCCCCGTCCGAATGTGCCATCCGATCCCCGCGTCCCCCAGCAGACGCACGGACAGGGCCGTGAACACAAGCGCACCCAGCAGCGCGAGAAAAATCAGGTCTGCCCCCGAAGGCATCGCTACGCGCAGCCACGCCGGAGTTTCCTTTGCCGTCGAACTTCTGGAACCGTCTGCCATCGCGCTGAATCTTATAGAGGTGGACCCTATAACAGCAACCCGTGACGGCAAGATGAGCAGCAAGCCGGCACCTCGAGTTGTGATCGTGGGCGCCGGTTTCGGCGGCCTAAATGCCGCGCAGGCGCTGGCTAAGGCGCCTGTCCAGATCACGGTCGTTGACCGCAAGAATTTCCACACCTTCCAGCCGCTTCTTTACCAAGTTGCGACTGCCGGATTGTCGCCGGGAGAGATCGCCGCGCCGATCCGCTCCATTCTTCGCTCCCTCAAGAACGTCGAAGTGCTCATGGCCGAAGTCACCGGGTTCGACCTTGACCGCCGCATCGTTGAAACCTCTGAGACCGGCATTTCCTACGACTATCTGATCGTCGCTGCAGGCGCGCGCCACGCCTACTTCGGACACGATGATTGGGAGCCCTACGCTCCCGGCCTCAAGACGATCGAAGACGCGCTCGAAATTCGCCGCCGCGTACTCCTCGCCTTCGAGTTGGCGGAGCGACAAGCTGGGGCCAGCGAGACCGAAGCTCCTCTCAACTTCGTGGTGGTTGGCGGGGGGCCCACCGGAGTCGAACTGGCCGGCACTCTCGCCGAGATCGCCGGCCACGCCCTCGCGCATGAATTCCGCTCAATCGATCCCGCCCGCACGCACATCCTGCTGATCGAAGGCGGTCCGCGCATCCTTCCCGCCTACGCGGAAGATTTGTCCCGCAGCGCGCAGGAACAGCTCAATCGCCTGGGAGTTGAGGTCCGCACCTCGACAACCGTGACTCGGATTGAACCCGGCGCGGTTGACGTGGGGAATACGCGCCTCCCCGCGACGGTAGTCCTGTGGGCGGCGGGAGTCGCAGCTTCCCAGCTCGGCAAGAACCTGGGCGCACCGGTCGATCGCGCAGGACGCGTGCTCGTGCAGCCCGACCTCAGCGTTCCTGCTCATCCCCAAGTATTCGTCATCGGCGACCTCGCCGCGTTGAAAGATGAGCATGGCAAAATGCTCCCTGGCGTCGCCCCGGTAGCGATCCAGCAAGGCCGCTTCGTCGCCAAAGTGATCCGCGAGGAACTGGAAAAGCGCACAAATCCGCGTGCTCCATCTTTCCCGTCCTTTGCGAAAGAGCCTGACGAGCGCAGCGAGTCGAAGGGTGGGGAAGTCGATCGTCCTTCTTTCCGCTACTGGGACAAAGGCAGCCTGGCCACCATCGGCCGTGCCGCTGCAGTAGCTGAGTTCGGCAGAATCCACATCTCTGGCTTCGTCGCCTGGTTAGCGTGGCTGTTCGTCCACATTCTTTTTCTCATCGGTTTTCGCAACCGGCTCTTGGTTTTCATTCAGTGGGCATGGTCCTACGTCACCTACGAACGCGGCGCGCGCTTGATCACAGGCAGTACCTACCTGCCCGGATGGAGCGCCAATCAAAACTCCCCCGCCGTGGCAGCTGAGCCTGCCCCCCAAGAAATCCATTCCAGCCCGCCCAAAATAGGGGGACAATAGCCTATGGGCCTTGGATTTCAGACTCCGCGCCAAGGCCGGCCCTGGTTGCACAAGGCAATGCCTTGTCATCCTGAGCGAAGCGAAGGACCTATGCACTCCTCGTCGACCATAAAGAGCTACTCGAAGTTGCGTCTGATCATAACCATCGCAATCGCTGCGATCTTCTCTTTCCCAGCATCCGCCGAAGTTCTCAAAGTCGTCGTCAACGACACGATCCAGCCCATCAGTCAAGAGTACATTGCGCGCGCGATAGACGAGGCTCACCGCCGTAACGCTCAAGCCGTATTGATCGAGATGAATACGCCCGGCGGCCTTGTCAGCTCAACGCGGGAGATCATCGAGAAGATCTCAAGCTCCCCCGTGCCGGTCATCGTTTACGTGACGCCCACCGGCGGTCATGCCGGTTCTGCGGGAATATTCATCCTCGAATCCGCTGACATCGCCGCCATGGCCCCAGGAACGGCGGCTGGCGCTGCCCATCCAGTCACGCTCATTGGTCCAGTCCAGGTCAAGCCGGACGAGGAGATGAACCGGAAAATCGAGAATGACGCGGCGGCCCTGATGCGGTCCGTCGCATCCAAGCGCGGACGCAACGTCGAAAGCGCCGAGAGTGCCGTACGGGAATCGAAGTCCTTCACCGAGCAGGAGGCCCTTGCTGGGCATCTTATCGACTACGTCGCATCGAGTCCCGAAGACCTCTTCCGCCAGATGCAGGGAAAGAACTTCAAGCGTTTTAATGGAGAATCTGCTTCGTTAAACCTCACCGGTCAGCAGGTTGTCCCTTTTGACATGACCCTCAAGGAGCACATTCTAGACACGCTGATGGATCCCAACATATCGTTCCTCCTTCTTGCCATCGGCGCACTCGCGCTTTACGTTGAATTCAACCATCCTGGTGCGGTCATCCCTGGGACCGTCGGCGTCGTCTTCATCCTGCTCGCTGCCTTCGCTCTTAATTTCCTTCCCACTCGCTTTGCCGCACTAGGACTGATCCTGGGAGCCTTCGCTCTTTTCGCCGCCGAAGCCAAGTTCGCCACACACGGAGTGCTCACCATCGGAGGGATCGCGCTTCTCACCTTGGGCGGCCTGCTTCTGGTTGATTCGCCGATTCCGGAGATGCGCGTCCACCTGCTGACCGCGTTAGCCGTCAGCATCCCGCTCGGTCTGATCACCGCCTTCCTGATGACCATCGCTCTCAAAGCGCGGCGCAACAAAGTGGTCACCGGAGCCCAAGGCCTGGTAGGCGAAACCGGAGTCGCGCAAACCGCGCTTTCGCCGCTGGGCAAAGTCTTTGTCCACGGCGAGCTTTGGGACGCGATCGCATCCTCTGCCCTGCCCCCGGGGCAGCTCGTTGTCGTGCGTAAAATCGACGGCCTGACGCTCCAAGTCGATGCGCTCGGAGCAACTCCGCGGCCAGCCAGCCCTGCCCCCGCGATTCTCTGATGGGTGGATAAACAACGATGTAGCGACAACCGCCTCGGCTTTCCCGTCAGAGCCTGCTCGAGGGAGCCGAGCGAGCCGAAGGGGCGTAGCCCGGCGGAACACAAGGGGGTCGGATGGCTGGCTCTGATCGCAGCCCCCTACTTCAAATTGAATAGCGCATTCACATGTGCGGTAACAGTCACGGTCTGCGGCGTAAATTGTTCGCTCGGGGCCGGAGGTGCCGCATTGGCCATAGCAGACATCGCACGTGCCCTGTAAGGCATGACGACCCTCGGGTTCTCGAACGTGTCGACCGATGCGTAAAAAAGATCTCCAAGCGTGCGGCCACTGGCGCGAGCCAGTGTATCGGCGGAGTTGTGCGCCCGGCGGTATGCATCCTCAACCGCCTTGTTCTTCGCCTCGTCGATATTCTCGAGCGTGTAACTGAGGGTTTGGGTCTCGCTGACATTGGCGTCGGCGAGTTGCTGGGTGATAGGACCGACTTTCGCAAAATCTTTCAGCTTCAGCGTAACGTCCGTCGCGACGCGATATCCAATGACTCTCTGCTTCGGCTTCCACTCATAGACGGGTTGAACGGAAAGAAATCCAATGGTAGCGGCTTTGGGATCGATCCCATTGGAGCGAAGCACATCCCGCACCTGCTCCACGTTCTTCGACGCGCGCTGGAAGGCGGCCTGCGACGTGTCATCCTGCACGGATACGTTGAACTGAATCTGCGCCGTGTCCGGGGCAGCCTCGAACTTGCCATCGGCGCCCACATAAACGGTGTTCGCCTGCGCGCTGACCGCGGGGTGATCCTGGGTCAGAGCTGCGGTCGCGCCCAGAAAAAGAAAGAGAAGAAAAGCGAGAAAAAAACGTGCGGATTTCATGGCAGCTCTCCAGAAGGATTCTCCCACGCGGAAGGATACTCCCACATGCGACCCCTCTCTGGAGGAACGTTGGCCAGCCTGGATCTTGCGAGGTCCGCAAAGGATGCTCCACTCCTTCGCAAGCTCTATGGTCGAACTGCTTTGACCCCTATCGAGATGGAACTCCCAGGTTGCGATCCAGGCGAATCTCGAGAGCAGTCCCTTTTTCGAGGATCAGGTCGTGTCCCGATTCAAAGGCCGACACCGCTCCTTCCGCGGCCCCGGAACCCGCCCCGGCCGCGGCCGCGCGCTTACCGCCCGACCGTTCCCCTTCCGCCGCCCCTTTGCCAGCTCCCACAACGATAGCCTCGGCAATCTGTTCCTTACTCATTCCTTGACGGCCGATTTCTCCCTCTTCGCCGATTTGTCTTAGACCATGTTCGCCCGGAACCCCGGTAACCGTAGCGATGAGCGGCACCCATCCCCTCGCAGTTTCGATCTCGTCGAAGCTCAGGATAAGACGTGTGCGCAGCCCGGGCTCGACAGCGCTGATATGCCCCTTGATCTTTTTTCCGGACTCAATTGTCTGTCCGTTCGCTGTGACCAGTGATTCGGCCAATCGAGCATGAAAATGATCGCCTGCCTTCACCGTCGTGGTGTCAAGCTTATCCGAAAGCTGGATGAGAAAGACGGTACCTTGTGGCACAACGTTGCTGGGTACCGACAGCGCGTCTTGCGCCACCATGGTTATGCGGAAGAGGACAACCAGCGGAACAGCAACAAGAAAGGGCAAACGGAGAGTGCGCATCCACATAGGGACCTCCCTAGGTTAGAACTATTATGCGATTGGATGGAAGAAAAAGGGAAATCGCTGCCTCAAAGTCTGCCAGAATCGACGATATTCCTCTCTACCTATATGCAGCAGGGGCCCCAGCAGGGCCCGCACATCGACTTGAAGACAAATAGCTTCCACCTTTGCGCGCGGATTTAGGCCTTGGCCCCCGTGGAGGCTACCCGGTAGATCTGGGCGTGAATTTCGTTGCGCAGATCCTCCCAAATATTTTCCGGCATTTCGAGAAACACTTTCACCACTTCGGGATCAAACTGCTTTCCGGCCCACTTGTCGATCTCGATTTTGGCAGCGTGCAGCGTTTGCTTCGGCCGGTAAATCCGGTCGGTGGTGATCGCATCCAGCGTGTCGGCGACGGAGAAGATGCGAGCCCCGAGGGGAATCTCTTCTCCCTTCAGGCCGCGAGGATAACCACTGCCGTTGAACCACTCCTGGTGCGAGTACACGATCTCGGCGGCCTCTGCCAGAAATGGAATTTTCTTCACGATCTGATAACCGTGGTAGGCGTGCTCCTTCATGATCGTCATTTCGTCGGACTCGAGTTTTCCCGGCTTCTTCAGGATACTGTCCGGGATGGCTATCTTTCCGATGTCATGCAGGAACGCTCCGCGTGCAATGGTATTGATCTGTTCGCGAGGCAGGCCCATGGCCCGGGCAATGGCAATGGTAAAGGCGGTCACGCGCTTGGAGTGGCCTTCGGTTTCACGATCTTTCAAGTCTAGCGCGTCGCCCAGAGTCTCAAGCGTGATGTCATACGAGCGCTCCAGGCTGGACATCGCGGCCTGCAGTTGATCGGTGCGGGCCTTGACCAGAGACTCCAGGTTCGTCTGATAGGTTCGGTTTTCCACCTTCAGTCGCCGGTTCTCCAAGGCGCGGCTGACCGTGTTGAGGAGTTGCTCGCGCTCGAAAGGCTTCAAAAGATAGTCGTAAGCCCCGTTCCGAATGGCGGCCAGCGCGACGGAAATATCGTGCACGGCGGTAACCATCACCACCGGCATGTCGGGATACTTTTCCTTTGTTCGCTCCAACAGGCCAATGCCGTCGAGGTCCGCCATCATCAGATCGGAGAGCATCAACTCAAACTCTTCCCCGGAGGTGAGAACGGCGAGGGCTTCCATACCGGAAGCCGCCTGTTTGCAGGCATATCCGGCTGTACCGAGCATGGAGGCGACGATTTCCCGAATCGGTTCTTCGTCGTCAACTACAAGAATGCGATCTGGCATGGGAACACACGAAAGTCTATCGGCGATTGTAACCCACTGGCGAGATGCCGAAAGTAATCACTGAGGTCCGGAATCTCCATCGAGAAAGTGCTGGACCATGATATTCAGAAGCAAGGAAGACGTACGTCCGCAATGTGATGAGCGCAACCCTCTGGTCGATTTGGAATACGGCTGCAAGGCTTGGTTTGGCCAAGCCGACGGCGGCAGAATTGGCTCTGCTGATTCTGCTGGGCGCCTCTTTGCTCGCTCTGCGTGCCTTCCGAGAGAACTATCTCAAAGTTTGGGTTTTGGGTTGGACTGCCTTCGTGCTTTGCCGCCTGGCCGAGCATTCCTTCGCGGCGAAAATACCTGCTCCTTTCGATTTGCTCGCTGTGCAAACGACGTTCTTGCTCGCCGTGGGATTGCTGGCGGGAGCCGTTCTGCTCTACACGCGCGGGCGCAATCTCATCCTTCCGTTGATGGTGATCACGCCCATCCTGGTAGGCTTTGGCGGAGCCCGCGTCCTGTTGTGGCCGGATTCTCTGCCCTTACGCGTGGCCGTAGAAATCGGTTACCGGATCATCCTGCTGACGGCATCGATTGCGCTGCTTCGCGCACGCCGCGGGCGCTGGCAACCATCGGCGTGGTTGCTCGCGCTGTGTCTGCCGTCGCTCCATCTTTCATGGTCGCCTTTCACCGACCGCGTGCCCGCAGCGGCATTTCTGGCAGCGGAGATTGCCCTCGGTGTGAGCATGTTGCTCGTTGTGTTTGACGAGTCGCGGATGCGGACGCGAAGGCTGTGCGCCGTGCAGGCCATTACCAACAGCCTGGTCAGCGCGCAGCAATATGGGAACGTGGTCCAGTCGGCTGTTGAGGAATTGAAGCGTCTGACCGGGGTCCGGGCCGCATGGTTCCGTCTGCTCGAAGGTGGTCATCTGGTCGCGACTCACGCGGTCGGACTCTCCCCCGACTTCCTGCGAGATGCTGGATTTGCCGAGATTAACGACGACATCCACAAACTGTTGGCGCAGCCCGGCCCGCAAGTCACAACCCGGGAGGCCGCCGGTCCCGAACCTAAAGTGTGTCTTGAGACCGAGAAAATTCGCCAGCTTGTGATGGTCCCGGTCACGGGCAACAAATCGCCCATTGGTCTTCTGCTGCTCGGCGGTTCTATTAGCCGTCAGTGGACGCCTGAAGAACTGGAATTTCTTCAGGTCTGTGCGAAACAACTTGCGGTAGCAGTGGAAAACTTCCGCCTGCTCGAACAGGTTCTCCGTTCGCAGCGGCAGTGGATCAATACGTTCGATTCGATCCACGACATCATTCTGGCGCACGATGCCGACTTCCGGATCATCAAGGCCAATCAGGTTCTGCTGGAACAACTCGGCCAGGCCGCCGCGGATGTAGTCGGCAATTCGTGCGAGTCTTCGTTGCCTCACACCTTCGGCAACTGGACTGGATGCCCTTACTGCGCAATGGGCGGGGACGAAGAGTTCACCGAGGGCGCCGACCCATGCTTCGGCGGCTTTTCAGTGGTTTCGACTTCCTCTTACACTGAGCAAGGCAGTCCGCAGAAGGGCACCATTCACGTTGTCCGCGACATTACCGAGCGGCGTTCCGCGGAAGAACAATATCGCCTGCTCTTCGAGCAGGTACAGGAAGGCGTTTACGTTGCCAATCCCGCCGGACGCATCCTCGATTGCAACGATGCCTTCGTGCATATGCTCGGCTACAGTAACCGCGAAGAGCTGCTGGTTCTGAACCTGGATTCGGAAATCTGCGTCGACCCCAAACAGCGCGACTCCTTCCGTCGCGAAATTGAAACTCACAACTACGTTCGCAATTTCGAAGTCAGCCTGCGCCGCAAGGATGGCACGCTGCTGCTGGCCGTGGAAAGCAGCTTCGCCAAGCGCGATGCGACCGGCAAAATCGAACGCTATCAGGGATTCGTTCTCGACATGACGGAGAAGCGCCGCGCCGAAGATGAGATGCGCCGCCGCAACCGAGAATTGAACGCGCTGAACGCCATGGCCGTCGTCGCCGCGCAATCCTTCGACCTCGACGAGATTCTGAACCTGACCCTGCGACAGGTGGTCACGTTGTTTGGCGCCGAAAGTGGAACGGTCTACCTCTCCGATACCGACGCGACTACCTATCGCCGGCGCGCCGCATGGGGCCCGCGCAGCCGCGACAAGATGCGGACGGCGGAGGTTTGCTTCACCGAAGGCTTCGGCGATCTGGTGATGCGCTCACGCACCGAAGTGGTCACGGCGGAATATCTGCCGCACCTGCCGCCCAAAGTTGCGGAATTTTTGCGTTCCGACGCAGACCGTTCCTGGCTCTGGGTTCTGTTCTGGGGAAAAGACAGCCCGGTCGGCATCATGGGGCTGTGCAGTCAATTGGGATACGAGTATTCCAGCAACGACGAAAATCTCCTGGTAGCCATCAGTCGCCAACTCGCCACTACCATCGAAAAAGTCCGGCTCTACGAAGAGACCTGCCGCGCCTACGAAGATCTCCGCAAGACCCAGGAACAACTGCTGCAGAGCGAAAAAATGTCGGCCGTCGGACAGCTGATCGCCGGTGTCGCCCACGAACTCAACAATCCGCTCACCGCAATTCTCGGCTATGCGCAGCTGCTCGAAACCGAAGGCCTGAACACCCGCGCGCAAGACTATGTCAGCAAGCTTTTCAAGCAGGCGCAGCGGACGCACCGTGTCGTACAGAACCTCCTCTCTTTCGCACGCCAGCGCAAGCCGCAACGGGATGAGGTCGACATCCGGAAGGTACTCGACGAGACTTTGGCGCTGCGCGACTATGACCTCAAAATCAACAACATTCGCGTCGACCGCGATCTTCCTTCGGAGCCTGCCCTGGTCGTCGCCGACCCGCACCAGATCGAGCAAGTGTTCCTGAATATCATCAACAATTCGGTCGATGCCATTCTAGAGACCGGGCGCCCTGGGAAGCTCAAGATTCGGATCTCTTGCCAGGGTGGACACGTTTGCACGCAGTTCACCGACGATGGCGCTGGAATCAAAGATCCCAAGCGCATCTTCGATCCCTTCTACACTACCAAGAGCGTGGGCAAAGGCACCGGACTCGGGCTTAGCATTTGCTACGGGATTGTGAAAGAACATGGTGGCGACATCACCGCCAACAATGCACCCGATGGCGGCGCTGTCATCGAGGTGCGGTTGCCCGCGGTGGTAACGGCTCGGGTCGAAGCTGAATCGCCGAAGGCGGCTCCCCGCCAGCATGATGGCGCCACGAACGGCCGCGTGCTGCTGGTGGAGGAAGAAGAAGCCGTGCTTGAGTTTGAGCGCGATGTGCTGGCGGGTGCAGGCGCCACGGTCGTGACCGCGAGGACCGCCCAGGATGTGAAGACTCGCCTGCTCTCGGAACCTTTTGACGCCCTCATCATGAACGGCAACATGCCTGGCCAGTGGACCGCCAAAGAATCCTACCAGTGGCTCAGAGAAAATTGCCCCGGAATGGAAGGCCACGTCCTGTTCACCTTCTCCAACGGAGTGGAACCGGGTAATGGACGCGCCTACCTGCAGGAAAACAGCGTCCCCTGCTTGGTAAAGCCCTTCGAAGTGGCAGAACTCATCTCGCAGGCCCGTCGCCTTCTGCAAAAAGCTCAGGCCGCGAGTGCCGGCGCCAGTTAGCCTTCGCCCCCTCAAATTGCCCGGTTTTCCTCTGTCCCGGTTGCGGTAGACTGGTTCTACCGAACCCATGTCCCAATTCGTCCACCTGCACCTGCACACGGACTACTCCCTGCTCGACGGCGCCTGTGATGTCGAAAAGCTTTGCCAGCGCGTGAAAGAGCTGGGCATGCCGGCCGTGGCCATGACCGACCACGGCAATATCTTTGGCGCAGTCCATTTTGTCAACGCGGCTAAGCAGGCGGGCGTGAAACCCATCGTCGGCTGCGAACTCTACGTCTGCAAAAAAGATGACCACCGCGCGCCGCCCGAAGGCGATACCTACAACCATCTGCTCGTGCTTGCCGAAAATGACGAAGGCTACCGCAATCTCGTAAAGATCACGTCCGAGGCCTCGCTGCACGGCTTCTATTACAAACCGCGCGTGAGCAAGAAGTTTCTCGCCGAACATTCCCGCGGCCTGATCGGCCTCTCCGGATGCCTCAAAGGAGAAGTCGCGGAACGCCTGACCGAGAGCAATTACGACGCCGCCCGCGCGGCCGCCGGAACATTCGCCGATATTTTCGGCAAACAGAACTTCTTTCTCGAGATTCAGGATCAGGGACTGGAGATGGAGCACCGCATCCATTCCGGCCTCTTCCAGCTCGAGAAAGATCTCGGCCTGCCGCTCGTGGCCACCAATGACAGCCATTACCTGTGCGAAGACGATGCCCACGCCCAGGACGTCATGCTGTGCATCCAGACCGGCAAGTCCATTCACGACACGGGCCGCATGAAGTTCGACGGTACGCAGTTCTTCGTCAAGAACCACGACGAAATGTCGCGCCTGTTCAAGGACTCCCCCCAGGTACTCACGCGCACGCTCGATATCGCCGAGCGCTGCAGCCTCCGCCTGGAAAAAATTGCGAATCCGTTTCCGCAGTTCGAGGTCCCACCCGGCTACACGATTGACAGCTACTTCGTCCACGTAACCCGCGAAGGCTTCGCCCGCCGCCTGGAAACCCTGCGTACGGTGCAGGAGCAAGGAAAGCTGAAGCATTCCATCTCCGACTATGAGCAGCGCTTGGAGCGCGAGCTTGGAATCATCCAGCAGATGCAGTTCCCCGGATATTTCCTGATCGTCTGGGACTTCATCCGCTACGCCAAAGACCATGGCATTCCGGTGGGTCCAGGCCGCGGATCAGCCGCAGGTTCGCTCGTCTCCTACGCGCTCGGCATCACCGACATCGACCCGCTGCAGCACGAACTGCTGTTTGAGCGCTTCCTGAATCCCGAGCGCGTGTCCATGCCCGACATTGACATCGATTTCTGCATGAACCGCCGAGGCGAGGTCATTAATTACGTCACGCAAAAATACGGTCGCGACAATGTCGCCCAGATCATCACCTTCGGCACCATGGCCGCGAAGGCCGCGATTAAAGACGTTGGCCGCGCCATGGACATTCCCTACGCCGATGTCGACCGCATCGCCAAGATGGTGCCGACCCAGCTGAATATCACGCTGGAGCAAGCCATCCAGGACTCCGCCCAACTGCGTGAGGCGATCGAAAAAGACGGCCAGATCCGCGAACTGTTCGAGACCGCGAAAAAACTGGAAGGGATGGTCCGCAATTCCGGGGTGCACGCTGCCGGCGTGGTGATTTCGCCGCGCCCGCTCACCGACCTGGTTCCACTTCACCGCACCAAGAACGACGAAATCGTGACCGCCTACGACATGGTCGCCATCGAAAAGATGGGCCTGTTGAAGATGGACTTCCTCGGCCTGACCACGCTCACGATTCTGACGGATGCGTTGAAGCTGATCGTGCAGACCCGCGGCACTCCGCTCACGCTCGAACAGATTCCACTGGAGGACAACGAAACTTATGAAAAGGTCTTCCACAAAGGACTGACCTCCGGCGTCTTCCAATTTGAATCGCACGGCATGCGGGATGTGCTGCGCAAGTACCAGCCGAATTCCATTGAAGATCTCACGGCTCTGAACGCTCTGTACCGGCCGGGTCCGATCCAGGGCGGTATGATCGACGACTTCGTCGACCGCAAACACGGCCGCAAGAAGGTGGAGTACGAACTGCCAGAGTTGAAGGAGATCCTGCAAGAGACCCTGGGCGTAATCGTGTACCAGGAACAGGTAATGCAAATCGCGAACCGCCTGGCCGGCTACTCCCTGGGTGAAGCCGACCTTTTGCGGCGCGCGATGGGAAAAAAGGACGAGAAAGAAATGGCGAAACAGCGCGAGCGTTTTGTCGACGGCGCCGCGCAGCGAAAATTTCCGCCGAGAAAGATCGAGAAGATTTTCGATCTCATGGCCCAGTTCGCCGGCTACGGCTTCAACAAGTCGCACTCAGCGGCCTACGCCTTACTGGCCTATCACACGGCGTATCTGAAAACACACTATCCCGTGGAGTTCATGGCAGCCCTGCTGACGTCGGTCACCGGCTCAACCGACGACGTCGTCAAGTACATCAACGAATGTCGCGAGATGGGCATCGCCGTCGAAGCTCCCGATATCAACGTCTCCGACGCCAACTTCACCCCGCACGGCGAGTCGATCCGTTTTGGCCTGGCTGCCGTGAAAAATGTCGGCGGCAATGCGATCGAATCGATCGTGGCAGCCCGCAAGAAACTCGGTCGATTCCAATCCATTTTCGAGTTCTGCGAGAACGTCGATCTGCGCCTGCTGAACAAGCGCGTGCTGGAGTCATTGATCAAGAGCGGCGCCATGGATTCGCTGGGTCGCCGCGCGCAGTTGATGGCAGTGCTCGACAAGGCGATGGAACAGGCGCAGAAAGCGCAGCGCGACGCTGAATCGGGCCAGCACGGTCTTTTCGGAGTCTTTCAGCAGGAGAATCCCGAATCGCACAACGACAAATTGCCCAGCATTCCCGATTGGGACGAGCACATCCGCCTCAGCGCCGAAAAAGAGATTCTCGGCTTCTTCATCAGCGGCCATCCCCTGCAGAAGTACAAAGACAAGCTCACGGACCTGCAAGCGCTCAACGTCGAAGAAATTGCCGCGATGACGAAATCGACCGGCAAAGACGAAACCATCGTGACGGCCGGCATCATCAGCAATGTGCGCGTGCTCAAATCGAAGCGCGGAGACTTCTATGCCCAGTCCACCCTCGAAGATATGTCCGGTTCGATCGACATGATCGTCTTCCCCGAAGCCTTCAAACGCATCGGGGATAAAGTGAAACTCGAAGTACCCGTTCTCGTCAAAGCTGGCGTACGAATCGAGGAAGGCGCCAATCCCAAGATCACCGCGGCGGAAATCCAGCCGCTGGAAGAAGCCAGGGTTCCGCTCCCACGCGCCATTCGCATCCGGGTGCCGCTTGAGACGTCCATCGAAGCGACAGTCGACGATCTGCACACGCTTTTCTTGGAGCGCAAAGGCGAGGCTAAAGTGCTGTTTGACGTAGAACGGCAGGGCGATTTCATGGTGGTGATGGAAGCGGAAGGCTATAATGTGCTTCCGGACCGTAATTTCATCGCCCGCGTCGAACAATTGTGCGGCCGCGGCAGCGTCCGCATCATCGCCTGAATTGAAAGCATGACAACCATCGAAAAAGCGCAGCAGGAGTTGGAGCAGATCGAACGTCAGGTCGCGGAACTGAAGTCGCCCGACGCCGACGATGCCACCCGGCGTCAGATCGCCAAATTGCAGGATCGCATCGACACGCTGAGACGACAGATGAACGCGCCCCCTACCGCCTGGCAGAAAACCGAATTGGCGCGGCATCCGCAGCGTCCGCAGTCGCTCGACTACATCGACCGCGTCTTCACCGATTTCAGTGAAATTCACGGCGATCGCACCTTCGGCGACGACGCCGCCATCATCTGTGGCATGGCGCGATTCCACGACCAGGAAGTACTGATCGTCGCTACCCAGAAGGGCCGGGACATGAAGCAGCGCGTCCACCGGAACTTCGGCACGCCGCATCCTGAGGGCTATCGCAAGGCAATCCGCGTGATGCAGATTGCGGAGAAGTTCCGTCGTCCGATCTTCACTTTGATCGACACCGACGGCGCCTATCCCGGCATCCACGCGGAAGAGCGCGGGCAGGCGGAAGCCATTGCCTATAATCTGCGCGAGATGGCGCGCCTTGAAGTCCCGATCATTGCAACGGTGATTGGCGTGGGCGGCAGTGGCGGGGCGCTGGCGATCGCGGTGGCCGACCGCGTATTAATGATGGAGAACTCGATTTATTCGGTCATCTCTCCCGAAGGGTGCGCCGCCATCATGTGGCGCGACGCGTCCAAGAAAGAACTCGCGGCTGAAGCTATGCGCATCACGGCAACCGACCTCAGTGAACTGGGTTGTATCGACGACATCGTTCCTGAGCCCGAAGGCGGAGCCCACCGCGACCACGAAGCGGCTGCCAATTTGCTCGATGCCAGCCTGCAGAAGCACTACGCTGAACTGAAGAAGATCCCCTCCGCTGAATTGCTCGTGTCACGATATAATAAGTTTCGTAACATCGCCCAGTTCTACAAGACAGAATCCTGAGTCCGCGGACCTCTTCCCTCGTTTCCAAAGCTGGTTCCTCCGGGCAACAGGCGGGCGATTTGACGCCACGGAGCGGGCAGCCGCCCTTATAATGGAATGTTTCCTCCTCCGTGATCCACAGATCAATGGGCGACAGGGTTCCGCCCGATAACTGAAGGAAGGTGTTGGGATGGCCACTACGGATGTCGTGCCGCAGGAATCCGCCGGAGGCACAGGGCACAAGCGCATCGTCAACGACATGAGCATTCAGGTCGCGACGGTGAACGGTTCCGGCTCGCAGAGTTCGAATACCGTTCTCTTACGCAGCATTTTCCAGATGGGCGTACCGGTCTCCGGCAAGAACATGTTCCCCTCGAACATCGCCGGACTTCCAACCTGGTACACGATTCGAGCCAATAAGCACGGCTATATCGGCCGCAAAAAGGAAATCGATTTCCTGGTGGCCATGAATCCCGAGACCGCGCAGGAAGACACGATGTCGCTGGCCGCGGGCGCCTCGGTCCTCTACGACGAACCTCTCGCTTTGCACAAACTGCGTGATGATCTGATCTTTTACGCTGTGCCCTACGACAAGCTGGTCGCCGCCGTCTGCCCGGAAGCCAAGCTGCGCAAACTCGTCAAGAACATGGTCTACGTTGGCGTCGTCGCGAGCCTGCTGACTATCGAGATGGCCGAGGTCGAAAAGGCCATCCGCAAGCAGTTCACCAAAAAAGTGAAGGCCGCTACTCTGAACCTGGCTGCGGCCCAGGCTGGATTCGATTACGCCAAGGCGAACCTGCAAAAGCGCGGTGTTTTCTACATCGAGCGCATGAACGCGACCGCCGGCAAGATCATCATCGACGGCAATTCGGCTGCCGCGCTCGGCTGCATGTTCGCCGGATGCACAGTCGTGACCTGGTATCCGATCACGCCGTCGTCGTCCCTCGTGGAGACGATGATCGAGTACATGAAGGAGTACCGCATCGGCCCCGACGGCAAGGCTACCTTCGCCATCGTGCAAGCCGAAGATGAACTTGCTGCGATCGGCATGGTCATCGGAGCAGGATGGGCGGGCGCGCGCAGCATGACCGCGACCGCCGGCCCGGGAATTTCGCTGATGTCGGAGTTCGCCGGACTTGCCTACTACGTCGAAGTTCCCGGTGTGATCTGGGACATCCAACGCGTAGGCCCGTCAACCGGCCTGCCGACGCGTACGTCCCAGGGCGATATTCTTTCCACGGCGTTCCTCTCGCATGGCGACACCAAACACATCATGCTGCTTCCCTGCTCGGTCGAAGAGTGCTTCAGCATGGCGCCGGAAGCTTTTAACCTGGCCGAGCAGTTCCAAACGCTGGTCTTCGTCATGTCAGATCTGGACCTGGGAATGAACAACTGGATGTCCGATCCGTTCGAATATCCGGCCACGCCGATCAATCGCGGCAAGGTGCTCAGCAAAGAAGACCTCGACCGCCTCGGCGGTTTCGCGCGCTACAAAGACGTAGACGGAGACGGCATCGGCTACCGCACACTGCCTGGAACCATCCATCCCGCGGCCGCCTACTTCGCGCGCGGTAGCGGCCACAACGAGAAAGCCCAATACAGTGAGCGCGCCGATGACTTCGAAAACAACATGGAGCGTCTAAACCGCAAGTTCGAAACCGCGCGCTCGTTCGTTCCGCGGCCCGAGATCACCAAGGGCAACAACGCCGGGGGTAACAAAGTAAAGATCGGAATCATCGGCTACGGAACCTCGCACTGGGGCATCACCGAGAGCCGCGATCAACTCCGCGACGAGTACGCCATTGAGACCGACTACCTGCGCCTAAAGGCGTATCCCTTTACCCGCGAGGTGCATGAGTTCATCGAGCAGCATGATCGCATTTACGTCGTCGAGCAGAACCGCGACGCGCAAATGCTCACCCTGCTCAGACTCGACCTCAAGCCGGAACTCACCACGCGCTTGCGCAGCATCGCTCATATCAACGGCTTGCCGCTCGACGCGCGGTCCATCACCGACGAACTGACCAGTATGGAGGGTAAGTAGATGGCCACCACTCCCACCGTTGAGCCCGGAGCAGCCGGACCAAAGACCAACCGTATCGGCCTCACCGTGATGGACTACAAGGGGGGCAAGACCACGCTGTGCGCTGGTTGCGGCCACAACGCGATCTCCGAGCGCATCATTGAGTCCATGTACGAGATGGGCGTTCAGCCCGAGTTGCTCATCAAGCCGAGCGGCATTGGCTGCTCCTCGAAAACCCCCGCTTACTTCATGAGCCGGTCCCACAGCTTCAACGCGGTGCATGGCCGTATGCCCTCCGTGGCTACGGGAGCGATTCTGGCGAATCGCAAGCTCGTCTGCATCGGCGTCAGCGGCGATGGCGACACCGCCTCCATCGGCATCGGACAGTTCGTCCACCTGATGCGCCGCAATCTACCCATCATCTACATCATCGAAGACAACGGCGTTTACGGTCTGACCAAAGGCCAGTTCTCGGCCACTGCTGACCTGGGCTCAAAGCTCAAAAGCGGCGTGGTGAACGACCTTCCGCCGATCGACACGTGCGCCTTGGCCGTTCAACTCGGTGCGACATTGGTAGGCCGATCGTTCTCCGGAGACAAGCGCCAGTTAAGCGCCATGCTCAAGGCTGCGATTGCTCACAAGGGCACCGTAATGCTCGACGTGGTCTCGCCCTGCGTCACTTTCAACGATCACGAGGGTTCGACCAAGTCCTACAAGTATGTGAAAGAGCACGAAGAGACCTTACAGGAAGTCAGCTTCGTCCCACACTTCGAGGAGATTGCCGTGGAGTACGATCCCGGCTCAACCATTGAAGTCACGATGCACGACGGCTCCCGTCTGCACCTGCGCAAGCTGGAGGAAGACTACGACCCGACTGACAAGATTCGCGCCATCACACGACTCACCGAGGCCCACGACAAGGGCGAAGTACTGACCGGTGTGTTCTATGTGAATCCCGAGGCCCCGAACTTCATGGACATGCTAAACGTGGTCGACCAGCCTCTTGCCACGCTGCCGGATTCGATGACGCGTCCGGGTAAAGAGGCGTTGGATGCCGTCATGGAAGAGTTGCGCTAGCGCGCGCACCAAAAAAAAGCCCTCTCCTGAGAAAGGGCCTTTCAGTGTTGACGGCAAGCAGTTCACGCAGTTTTTCGTTCCGGCTCGCCGCTATGTTCGGGATTTTGCCCAGGTTCGGGAAAATCGGAGTCTGCATCCTTCAACATCGGGTCCTGATCGCGATGCCCAAGCTGTTCTTGCAGGCCCACATTCCCCGGATCCTTGTGGTCCTCAGCTTCTGTGGCACCCTTCGCCGTGTCCTGATCGGGCGTCCTATGTGGCATCTTTAAACCTCAAATCCTACGAAAGCAGTTTAGTGCTGGAGCTTTCCGAATAATATAGATATAAAGTAGGAGAAGTTGGTCGGAGAGAAGGTATATGAAGCGGTGCTTTTCGGTACTCATGCTCGCCCTTTTGCCCAGTTTCGCCGTGGCGGCTCCGACGGACGCTGCGCTCATCCCCGTGATGGCGAATCACCAGCGCGTGCAGCGCCATCGCGCCCACAAAGCCGCGAAGCATCATCGACCTAAGCGGCCGCACCACCGCCGAGCCTAGCGGTTGCTACCGCAATCTCGTCCGTGGACTTCCATCCACAACTTCAGGAATTTCTCCCCGTAGTCGGAACTCCCAGCTTCCGCAGCCGTTCCCGAGCCTGCAGCGCTTCCGGAGAATGCGGATAGCGTTGGATCAGGTGCCGCAACTCGCTGACCCCATCGTCCTGTTTCCCGAGTTCAATTAACGAAAAGCCTTTCTTCAATTGCGCGGACGCGGCTTTGTTTCCCCCGGGAAAGTTCTGCAATACGGCGTCGTAGCTCTGCGCCGCCTGCTGGTAGTTTCCTTGACGAAATTGGATCTCTCCCAAATAGAAATAGGCGTTTCCAGCCAGATCGGTGTTGGGATAGAACTTGATGTAGTCCGAAAATTCCTGCAACGACAAGTCATTCTTGCCGCCGTTGTAATCGCGCAGGGCATTGTTGTAGAGAACATCCGGAGCCGGAGCTTGCGCCTGGGCCTGCTGCTGCGCCTGTTGCTGGGCCTGCTGAGCGCCCAGGCTTTGCTGCGCTGCCTGCATGTCTTCGAGCTGCTTGCTGACCTTGGCCAGGCGCGCCTTCAGTTCATCCAGAGTGTCGTTGAGTGACTGGATCTGGCCCGAGAGCTGGTCGGCCTTCGAGCCCCCTTCGGACTGCTGTTTCTGCAGCGTCGTCTGCAGCCCGTTGAGGGCGTTTGCCACTTTGTTCACTGCGTCCGTGTCCTGCTCAACCAGGTTCTTCATCACGCCCATGCGCTCGTCAAAACTACGTTGCATGGCTGTCATTTGTTCTTGCAGTTGCTGTACCTGCGTCTGCAACTGGACCATGTCCTTATTAGCGCCCAGCGCCGGAACCACTCCCAGCGAGAGCACCGCGAAAAATACGGAAATGCGATGTAGTTTCATAGAGATTCCCTGAGCACGCCTGTCTTAGATGCATTGATTGTCCCACAGGCTGGGAGGATTCACACAGAAAGGGCCACCCCGGAACCGTAAGACTAAATGGGAGATATCCCCATTCCAGCGTACGTCCCCGTTCGGCGCACACCAATGCGCAGTTTCATGCAACAAGAAACGGGGGACGCTTGCGGCGTCCCCCGGCAATCCTTACTTTTGATAAACGAGATGGCCGCGGCGGTTCTGCTGCCAGCAAGCTTCGTTGCTTTCTGTGCAGAAGGGCTTTTCCTTGCCGTAGCTGATGGTTTTGATCCGGCTGGCGCTGATGCCGCCCGCCGTCAGTGCAGTCTTCACCGCACTGGCGCGCTGGTCGCCCAGAGCCAGGTTATAGTCAGTCGATCCGCGCTCGTCGCAGTGTCCTTCAATCGTGATGTTTACATTGGCATGCTGATTGAGGAATTGCACGTCGGCCTGCAGCGAAGACTGTTGGTCACCGCGAACGTCGGCCTTGTCGTAGTCGAAGTAAACATCCTTCACGTTTTGGCTGAACAAGTCCTCGTCCGACACCGACGGAGTTGGCGGCGGTGGCGGTGGCGGCGCTTGAGTTACGGTAAGCCGCGCAGTGGCTTCCTGGCTGCCGCCCGATCCTTTGGCCGTCAGGTGATAGGTCGTCGAATCCGTCGGGGACACACTCTGCGAGCCGTTGGGCTGCACCGCTCCAATGCCGTCGATCGACACGTCGGTCGCATTGCTGGTCTGCCAGGTCAGTGATGCCGACTGTCCCGCCTGAATGGTGTTGGGACTCACCGAAATCGAAGCTGTCGGCTCCGGCGGAGGCGGTGGTGGTGGTGGCGGTGGCGGAGTAGCTTTCTTTCCGCAAGCGCCAAGCGTCAGTAGTGCTGCGAGTGCAACTATCAACAGGAACCACTTCATACTTTTTTGATTCACTTTTATTCCTCCCTGCGACCCCAAAGGCTTGCCCCCAAGGTCAGACGAAGCGTATTTACTATTTCCAACTCCAATTCGGTTGGGTGTTGCGTCCTGTAAAAGTCAGTTGCTGAACCTTGGTCCCATCAGCCAGCATCGTCCAGATTTCTTCCTTGCCGGACCGGCTGGATTGAAACACGATATGCCTTCCATCCGGCGACCAGGAAGGAAAATCGTTGCGTCCGCCATCGTGCGTCAACTGCACCCACTGCTTGCTGGCAATGTCCATCAGGTAAATGTCCGACGCGCCCGGTTCGCCCGGGCCATACTTGCGGATCCATGCGAGACAAAGGAACTGCCCGTTGGGCGCCCAGTTCGGCGATACGGCGTAGCCCTGATCGGTCATGCGTTGCTGGTTGGTGCCGTCTGCCTCCATGGTATAAATCTGCGGCAATCCCGTGCGCCCGCTGACAAAGGCGATTTGCGCATTCGTCTTCCGGTTCCACACTGGCGAAACATCCGGCCCCTTGGCGGTGGTCATACGATGCAGATTCCCACCCGAGGCATCTGCTACATAAATCTCCGGCTCGCCCCCGCGCGACGACGAAAACGCCAGCTTCGTCCCGTCTCCCGACCAAGCCGGCGACAAATTCGTTCCGCCCATGTGAGGAAAACCCACAGCCCGGTTAAGGTCGAGCGAATACATCATAATCTCCCAGCCGCTTTTGGTCAGGCTGCTGAAGGCGACGCGAGACCCGTCTGGCGAAATTCGCGGCGACAATGAGATCGAACCCAGATGCGTGATCTGATGCTGGTTCGAGCCATCATAATCCATCGCCCAGATTTCCTTGCGCCCGGTCCGGTCGCTGACAAAATAAATCTGGGTTTCGGCAATGCCGGTAATGCCTCCGCCTAGCCGAAAGATGATTTCGTCGGCAAACTTGTGGGCCATCAGCCGCGCTGCCGCATCGCTGGAGGTATCAGAGTATTGCTTGCCCAAAATCTGTGGTGACTGAGTATTCTTCACGTCATACAGCCAGCCCTGAACCGTCAGCTTTCCTCCCGCAACGCCCAGGCTTCCGAAAGCGAGCATCGCTGCATTTGGCGGAGGCGCATTCCATGCAAGGTAATTCACCTCCGGCGGCTGGCCTGGAACCTGCAACGGATAGAAACTCTTGGAGACCAGTTCGACTATGCCGGAGACGTCGAGATCGTTCCACAGTGTGTCGTTGAAAGTCTTCAGCGGCGCGGCGTTCTGCGGGTCGGTGGTCGAAGGCTTGAAGTCTGGGACAGCCAGCCGTACCTTCTCCACTCCCAGGCTCGTCCCAGTCTTAACCCAATCCTGCGCGAAGAGTGCGGAAGAAACAAAGCAGCATGTGACAATGAGAACAAGCACCCACACCGGGCCGCGAAATCTGTTTGGCCAGCGCCAGGAACTAAGTCTGTCGACTTCGTCCATCCGTGTGGGGGTGAAAGGTACTCTGTACGACAATATCGTATTCCGATAGGAATTGCTTTGCAAGGTTTCTTCTTCCTTCTTGCCGCGTATCACTGCGCTGAATACTCCTCATTCTCATTGTGCCCCCGTTGTGAAGCACAAAGTCACTCAGTAGTGCATCCTTATTACTCGAAAGATTCACTTCTTGTAATCGAACCAGTACTCCACGGAAATCTTGCCACCGGAGTACTCCGGCGGCAACGGACCGAAAGTATCAATGCGCTGCAGGGCGCGTACCGCCGAAATGTCCAGCGAAGGTACGCCGCTGGATTGCTCTACTTGCACGTTCGAAGGATGTCCGTCGCGCGCGATATCGAAAACGATATACACACGTTGAGCATTCGAGATCCTCGGATCGACCTCGTACTTCAGCCAGTTTTCCGCCACCTTTTGCTGAATCACGTGCACATACCAAGCGTACTTTGTGCCAAAATCGCCGCCACCTCCGGTAATTCCAAACCCACCCTTGGCGCCGCCTGCGCTGAAGGTTCCGTAAGGACCGCTCACCGGACCACCTTCTCCAAATGCAACCTGATTGTTCTCCTCCTCGGGCGCGGCCAGAGGCTTTTCCTTAGAAGCCGTTTCCTGTTTCTTCTTCGGTTTTATCTTGGCGTTCTTGCCCTGAATCTCAATCGCATCCGGCTCTTTCTCTTCGATCTTGGGTTGCGACTGCGTCAGCCCCTTCGATTCATTGGCCAGCACGTTCTTTGTCTGCGCCGGATTCGCCGGCAGCGGAACCGTGCTCACCAGCGTCGCGCCAATCGCTTCCCCGCCTCCACCCGCGCCCCATGTGTCCCCGCTCGGTCCCGAGAAGACTGTGGAGTAGATCAACATTGCTGCCGTGATTCCCACATGCAGCCCCAGCGACCACGCAAGCGCTCGGCCCCAACGGTCATGCTCGAAGTAAATCTCAGCGTTTGCTGCCATTTTGCTCTAGAGGTTGCGTCACAATGCTGACATTGGTGATTCCCGCCTGCTTCACCGCGTCCATTACCGAGGCGAAGGCGCCGAAGGGAACGTTTTCATCCGCGCGCACAAAAATGAACTGGTTGCGCGGATCCCGAATCTTTTGCCGCAATTTGCTTCTGATCTCATTAATATTGATCGCATCGTTGCCCAAGAAAACGCGTTGATCCTTATTGATGGTGATCACCGTCCGCTCTTCTGTGATCTGCTTCACCGTCCGCGTTTTGGGCACGCTAACGTCGATTCCCGACTGCAGGACCGGCGCCGTTACCATGAAAATAATCAGCAACACCAGCACGACATCCACGAGCGGAGTGATGTTGATGTCGGCCAGCGCCGTCTGCGTGCGTCCGTTGGAGGTGGTGAACGCCATCAGCGCCTCACTTCACTGGCAGCCTGGACCGGAGCCTGCGCCTGCGTGTGCTCCACCGCATTAAGCACCTCAAGGGCAAAATCATCACTGCGCGCCGCGAGTTCGCGGATCGACGCGCCAATCAGGTTATAAGCAATGACGGCCGGAATCGCAGCCGCCAGTCCGGCAGCTGTGGTAATCAGAGCTTCTGAAATACCCGGGGCCACAGCCCGCAACGTCGCCGCCCCCGCCGTCCCCAACCCGTGAAACGCATCAATGATGCCCCACACCGTGCCAAACAGTCCGACAAACGGCGTGACCGCGGCCGTAATCGCGAGCCAAGGAAGATTCCGCTCGAGACGCGTAATCTCTTCCGATGCTCCAATCTGCATCCCGCGCTGGATGGTCACCAGATTCCGCAGCGTGCCGAACGTCCCGGCCTGCCGCTTATATTCCTCATATCCGCCTTCGAATACGCCGACCAGCGGGCTGGGCTTGAATTGCTCCGCCACCGCGGCAATATCCTGCAGCCGCTGCGCCTTGCGGAACGCGCGCACGAATCGTCCGCTCTGCGCGCGCGCCCGCCGCAACAGACTCCACTTAGTGAGGATGATGGCCCACGAGATCAGGCTGAACGCCAGCAGCGCAAGCAATACCAGCTTGGCCACCGCGCCAGTGTTGGAGATCATGTCGACGATTTCGCCGCCGACGAACGCTGCCAGCAAAGGGAAACAATGCATCGCTTTTTTTTAGAGAATGCCTTCCCTGATTATAGATGAACTGAGTCGGTCACTTTCCCACACGTACCCGATCTGCCAACCAAACATTTGCAGCTGTGCACGCTCACCGGCTCGATCTCGGATCGCTGTTGCTGAACGCGAATTGCACGGCCATCGAATCCAGATACGGCGAGTCCAGCGGCGTGAAGTGAAGCTTCTTGACCTGGATTACCACATAAAATCCGTCGACCTTCATGATCCGTTTGGCGCGAATGGGCACCGCACCAAATCGGTTCGGATCCAGCCGGCCCAGATTGTTCTTCGCGTCCGCCGAAGGCTCCTGCTCCGCCACGAGAATGTTGCCGTAGATGCTGTGATGCAAATCCTTGAGCGTTACACCCCAGGACGTAATCTTGTTGTCGCCCTCCGGCCCATGCGGCGTGATCGTCAGCTCGTAACGATCCTCGCCCCGGGAATCCTTGATCCGCTCCCGGTAGGTCGCATTCTCAGGAGTGAGCTCGGCTTCGAAGGTTTCGTCGGTGACGCGCGTCGGACGCTGCCGAAAGCTCTCCGCATAGATTGTGGGCGGAGCGCTCTGCCCGAGCAACGGCGCCGCGATCATCAACCACGCAAGAACTGAAACGGCGAGCCAATTCATCGGCGGTCGAGTGCCTCCAGGGTGTGAACGTCCGAAGACGCCGCAATCGGTCCCTTCATCTTTCGCAGCCAGTCGCACAGAACGCCAGAGGCGCGATTGCTGTTCCGTGCCAGCCGCGCAACTTGTGGCCATAGCCAGGGCCGTAAAACCGTGAACCACGCAAATCGCCTCTCCAGAAACCGACCGTTGGAGTCAACAAAACGATCCGTCGACGGGAAGCTGAAATCGAATTCATCAGAAATTACTTTCACCACCGCGAATCCAGTTCCTCGAGCCTCTGCAGCGCGCGCCACTGCAGCCGCCTCCATGTCAACCGCCTGCGCTCGAAACGAATCTCGCAGCCTCGCCTTCTGCTCCGGGCTCGCGACCGATCCGAAGCTGACCAATACGCCCTCGCCTTGATCGAGGTTCACACTGCTGCCGTCGCCCGCATTGACAACCCGCCGAGGATGCACTACGTCCCCCACTTTCAGCTCTCGGTTGAGCGCTCCGGCAAAGCCCACCGAATAAATGACCGAGGGCGCGTAGATAGCGATCACCGCCTCCGCCGCTCTCCGCGCTGCCTCCGCTCCAATTCCTCCACAAACCAGCACGAAGTCATCTTTCTCGAAAAAGCGAAAGCGCCGGCCGCCTACCTCCTTCTCGATGACGCGCCACTCCCTAATCAGCGGACCCACCTCGCGCTCCAGCGCGGCCACAATGGCGACTCTAGACATATCCGTTGCCTTGGAACCACTCCACCGCCCGCCGCAATGCCCCTTCGACCGGCACGATCTTCCAGCCCAGTTCGCGTTGCGCCTTGCCGGAACTGGCAAACATCTTTTTCCTTCCCATGCGAACCGTGTCCACAGTGGCGCGAGGCTCGCGGTGCAACATACGCCCGGTAATCGTCTGGTCAACTACTCCCGCGGCAAAGGCGAACACGTAGGGCAACTTCACCTTCGGCGAAGGCAACCCCGTGATCTTTCCAAGCTTGTCCAGAATCTGCTTCAGCGTAAGATTCTCGCCGCCCAAAATGTAGCGCTCACCCGGCTTCCCTCTTTCTAAAGCCGCAACGTGCCCCGCCGCGCATTCCCTCACGTCGACCAGGTTCAATCCTGTTTCCACATAGGCGGGGAATTTGCGCTTCATAAAATCGACGACGATGCGGCCCGTCGGCGTCGGCTTCACATCCTGCTCTCCAACCGGCGTCGTCGGATTCACGATCACCACATGCATCCCGCCGCGGCCGGCCTCGAGCGCTACCTGCTCCGCCATGAACTTCGAACGCTTGTAGGGGCCGATCATATCGGCCAGCGACACTGGAGAATCCTCATTCGCAGGATGTCCGTTGCCCGTGAACCCCACGGTCGCAACGCTGGAGGTGTACACCACGCGCCGCACGCCATTCTTATGCGCCGCTTCCAGAATCGCCCGAGTTCCGTCCACGTTGGAACGGTACATCTCCGCCGGATCGCGCACCCAGAGCCGGTAGTCGGCCGCCACGTGAAAAACCGTATCGCAACCCGACATGGCTTTTTCGACGGAGCTGGCATCCCGCAGGTCCCCGGTCGCGGTCTCAGCTTTGAGCCCTTCCAGGTTACGCAGATTGCTTGTGGGACGCACCAGCAACCGCAGGTCCGCGCCTTGTGCGGCAAGAACGCGGGCGACGTGGGATCCCAGAAATCCAGTTGCGCCGGTGACGAAAGCTTTCAAAGGCAAGTTCTCGGTTCTCAGTTCTCAGTTCTCAGTTCTCAGTTAGGATCTTAGCGAGGGGCACTGAGAACTGTGAACGGAGAACTAATTACTATTCTTCTCCATCACTTTGGCGTATGTCGTCAGCGCGAGCAAAGGGAAGTAATCCCGGTAGAGGTGGTACATCAAATAGAACACGCGCGGGAATCCCGTCCCCGTGAAGTACGGCTCATCCCACGATCCGTCTTTTCTCTGCGTGCGCAGCAAATAGGCAATACCGCGGGCCACGGAGTCGCTGCGAATGTCGTTCGCCGCAAGCAATCCCAGGATTGCCCAAGCGGTCTGCGACGGTGTGCTGTCCCCCTGTCCCCGCAAGCTCGGATCATCATAGGACCCGACTGTTTCGCCCCAACCGCCGTCGGAGTTCTGCACCATCCGCAGCCACTCCGCCGCCTGCTGTACGCAAGGCTCGTGCAGATCCATGCCGATCGCGTCCAGTCCGCGCAACACCAGCGCGGTGCCGTAAATGTAATTAACTCCCCAGCGCCCGAACCAGCTTCCGTCCGGCTCCTGCTCGTCGCGAATGAACTGAATCGCACGCTTCACCGACCGATGGTTCTTGTCATACCCGTAAGTCGCAAGCATCTCCAGAATGCGCCCGGTAATGTCCACCGTCGGCGGATCGAGCATGGCGTTGTGATCGGCAAACGGAATATGCTCGAACACCATCTTGTCGTTGTCTTTGTCAAACGAAGCCCAGCCGCCGTTCTTGCACTGCATCGAAAAGATCCAGTCAATCGCGCGCTGCACCGACTCCCGCTGATAGCGCCCATTGGGATGCTCTACGCGGCTCAGTCCTAAGCAAACCATCGCGCTGTCATCGACATCGGGATAAAACTCATTGTTGAACTCGAAGTACCAACCCCCCGGCTGGCCCTGCTTGTTCTTCACTTTCCAATCGCCCACGTTGCGCACTTGTTTTTGCAGAATCCAGTCAGCGCACTTGACCATCCGGGGATCATTCGCCGGGACTCCCGCCTCGCCCAGCGCGAACATGGCGTATGCCGTATCCCAAACCGGCGACATGCAAGGCTGCATGCGGAAGGTGTCTTCCTCTTCGATCCCCAACTTCTCAAACTCGTCCAACGCGCGAATCACCTGCGGATCGTCCAGCGAATATCCCAGGCACCGCAGCGCAATGATCGCGTTCATCATCGAGGGATAAATCGCGCCCAGCCCGTCGCTCATCTCGAAGCGCTCAAGCATCCACTTTTCCGCGCCCTTCAGCGCAACCGAGCGTAGCGGCCGCACGTGCACGCGTTCCAGCCAATGCGTCATGCGATCGAGCACGAGAAAGAAGTTGCGCCACGAGACCAACTTCTTGGCCCAATGCAGGTGCATGCGCGACTTCTGCATCCCGCCAACAAACAACTCCTCTACGCCCATCTCCCGCGGAATCTTCTTGAACGGCTTCTTGGCGTAGCAGATCGACAGCGGCACCAGAATGGCGCGCGACCACGAAGAAATCTCGTAAATGTTGAACCAGAACCAGTTGGGGAACAGCACGATCTCCGGCGGAATCGCCGGAACCGCGTCGTAGTCATACTGCCCGAAGAAACACAGATAGATCTTAGTAAATGTATTGACTTCGGTGACGCCGCCCATCTCCAGAATCTTCTTACGGGCGCGTTGTAGGGCAGGATGATCAGCCGTATATCCCGCCAGCTTCAATCCGAAGTAGGCCTTCACCGATGCGCTGATGTTCGACGGTCCGGCGGCGTAGTTGCTCCATCCGCCGTCTTTGTTCTGATGCCGCAGAATCCAGTTTGCCGCCTTCTGAAACCGCTCCTGGTTCCCCGTCCCGAGCAACGTGTGCAGCAAGATGTAATCCGACTCGAGCGTAGTATCCGCTTCGAGCTCCCCACACCAGTACCCCTCTTCATGCTGCTGCGAAAAAAGATATTTCCGCGCGGCAGCAACCGCCGCGCCCACGCGTGTGCCCAGTTCCTCAATTTTGCCGAAGCGAAGCTGCGGGTTCGAACCTAGAGGTACGGAAGGTGTATGGAACTCGGGGGAGTCAGTGTTCATTAATCGCGGCTCCATTCATCCGCTAATCCGCAGTCGCGCTGGCCGGAGCGGCGGCGATCGCCTCAACAATCTCCGGCGGCAGCCCGAAGCGTACGTTTTCCGGCATCACTTCGAGTTCCTGCAGGTTATCGAATCCTTTGTTGCGCAGGAAGGTCACGGTTTCTTCGACCAGGCACTCCGGCGCCGATGCCCCCGCCGTCAGCGCAATCGTCTTCACACCCTTCAACCACTCCGCTTCAATGTCGTTGCAGCTATCGATGAGATGCGCATTCGTACCCAGGTTGCGCGCCACTTCCACTAGTCGATTAGAGTTTGAGCTGTTTTCCGATCCCACCACCAGCAGCAGATCGGCTTCGGAAGCCACCTGTTTCACGGCGACCTGGCGGTTCTCTGTGGCGTAGCAGATATCCTGCGCCGCTGGGCCCTTGATGTTGGGGAACTTCTTCTTCAGCGCCGCGATAATGTCTTTGGTCTCGTCCAGGCTCAAGGTCGTCTGCGTCAGGTAAGCCACGCGGTTCGGGTCAGGTACACTAAGCGACTTCACCTGTTCCGGCGATCCGACAACCTGAGTCACCAGCGGAGCCTCGCCCAGCGTCCCAATCACCTCGTCATGATCCTTATGCCCGATCAGGATGAGCGAATACCCTTCCTTGGCAAACTTCACGGCCTCCACGTGGACCTTGGTGACCAGCGGACAGGTAGCGTCAATCACGCGCAGCCCGCGCCGCGCGCTATGCTCGCGGACATCCGGAGAAACTCCGTGCGCGCTGTAAATGATGCGCTCTCCGTTGGGCACTTCGTCCTCACTGTCCACAAAGATCGCGCCCTTGCCACGAAGTTCCTCGACCACAAAGCTGTTGTGGACGATCTCCTTGCGCACGTAAATCGGCGGCCCAAACGCCTCCAGAGCAATGCGGACCACGTCAATCGCCCGCACCACTCCCGCGCAGAAACCCCTCGGCTTGAGCAACAGTAAAGTCTTCCCGTCAGTTTTCGCTAGAATTCCAGCCACGATGTAAGCCCCGCTCCCCAAATTGAGTGATGTCATCCTTAAGGCGCCTGCTTTTGGCGCCTAAAGACCAATGCAATCCGGCTCTCACTAGACGGCCGCGACCCGTTCCGTGTCAGATGTAAGAACCGCCACAAACCCCGTACCTTTAGGGTACACGATCCCCATTGCGGCGATACTAATAAACTACCGGAAAGTACCGGGATGGTCAACGTAAGCCACAGAAAGCGCGGGAATTAGCAGCGAATAGCGGAATCCGGACCTCGAATGGAAGACGCGCAAAAGCCCCTACTCGATTGCGCCTACAGAGCTGGGTTGCCCCGCATGCCGGACGTGGAGCTCCGTCAGGGTTCTCTCGCATATCGCGTCGGGAGATCCTTTGGCGACCACCTCAATCAGCAGACCAAGGTTCTGGTAAAACGCGATCAGTGGCGCAGTGCTTCGCTCGTAGGCTTCCAGACGTACTTCGATCGATTCGGGCCGGTCATCTTCTCTCTGCAATATCTTCCCCTCACAGCGATCGCAGCGGCCCGCGATTTTAGGAGGACGCTCGGTCACATGGAAAACCGCTTTGCATTTCTCGCAGGTCCGGCGGCCGCCCAACCGAGCCACGATTTCGCTTGCGGGCAGTGCGTAGTTCACCACCGCCGCCAGCGCGAGTCCCTCGCTGTCCATCAATTGTTTCAAGGACACAGCCTGTCCCAGCGTGCGCGGAAATCCGTCGAGGATGAACCCACCGCTGCAGCGCAGGCAATCAATTCGCTCCCGAACCAGCTCCCACACTGTGGCGTCCGGCACCAGAGCGCCGCGACGCATGTATTCCAGAGCTTCTTTTATGGCGGGGCTCTGTTCGCAGTCGCTGAGGCATCCGGCAGCCCGGAAAATGTCACCCGTGGAAAGATGACAGGCGCCCAGTCGCTGGTTCAGCAGATCGGCTTGGGTACCCTTGCCTACCCCAGGTGCTCCCAACAGAACAATTCTCCAGGTACGAGCACTCTCCGGCACACTTTCGCACCGAACCGGAGGCCCCTGTAGCCAGGCTACTCGATCCTTTTGGCTTTGTGGGCTCATGATTTTGGGTATATCGCTCTGCAACTGGCCCCGCAATGACTGAAATCACAAGCAATTTGCTCCCGAAACACTAAAATCAAGGCGGTCCCATCAACATGGCCCGCTCGTGCCCCCAACCCCCGCCGCGTGCCATAGACATCGCATGCCAATCGACGCAATATATCGAAGTCACAAGCTCCCAGGTCAAAGAAAATGCTGGAACCAAAAACAGGATCGACGGTCGGAACCTCACAGGATCGGGCGGCTCTGAAGACCCGACAATCCCAGAGGCTACTGTTCGCGCTCGTACTCCTGCTGGTTGCCATTGCCGTCGTTGTGGTGACGGATCGGCAATTCTGGTTCGGCTCGAACCAACTAATTCTGGATGGCGATGAGAGTCAACCTGCAGTCGCGCCCGTAACTTCGACTCCGAGCGCTGCCCAACATTCGCAGCCATTGGCCACGAAAAAGCACGCCCCTGCCGCAAATTCCGCCGCACAAAGATCTACGGCACCCGTCGTGGTGACAAACCGCACCGTGCTGCCTCCGCTCGACGTTGAAATAGTGGCCGGCGGGGCACATCGCGCGATTCATCCCAACGCTCCGAAGATCGAAATTGCGCATCCCGCTTCGAACGATTCTGCGGTGACGGATGCAGCCGGGCGTGAGCGAATCTCGGCTGAGGCTCCGCAGGCCTCTTATCCGCTGCTGGCGCAGCATATGAACGTGCAGGGCTCGGTGGTGTTGAAAGCAGTCATCGGCGCCGACGGCATTATTCAGGATCTCCACATACTCAGCGGTCCGGCGATTCTGGCCGCAGCCGCGCAGCAAGCGATTCGCGAGTGGCATTTCAAGCCGGTCTTGCAGAATGGTCAGCCGGTCGAGACCATGGCCAAGATCGTCGTCAACTTCACCATCAAGGTCGCCGATAACTCGGAGAAGACCACGCTGGCCGAGAGCCGCGCCGATGGCCTCCTAATCTTCACGCGTTAGCCTTAATCATCTGCTCCGCATGCTTGCGCGAAGTTTCAGTCAACTTCGCCCCACTCAGCATGCGCGCCACTTCTTCCGTACGCTCCTCGCCGGTCACAGGGCGAATGCTGGTGCGCGTGCGCCCCCCGGAGTCCTTCTTCTCGATCACGAAATGATGATCTGCGAAAGTCGCAATCTGCGGCAGATGCGTCACGCACAACACCTGATTCGATCGAGCCAGCGACTTCAGTTTCTTTCCCACTGCTTCCGCCGCGCGACCTCCGATCCCGGTGTCGATCTCGTCAAACACTAGCGTTTTTTGGGCGCCCCATTTCTCGCCTCCTTTGCGAGAAGTGGGGTCGTGCGCGCCGCGCTTTCTGGAATCACCACTTGCCTCCACAGTGGCCTTCAGCGCCAGCATCACCCGCGACAGTTCGCCGCCCGACGCAATATGTTCCAGTTGCCGCAACGGTTCGCCGGGATTCGTCGAGATCATGTACGCCACCTGATCGATGCCCGAGCCACTCCAGTTCCCTTCCTCCTCCGAACTTGTCATCTCGATGCGGAACGCTGATTTCATTGCCAAATCGTTGATCTCCGCCTCCACCAATTTTTCCAGCCTGCGTGCCGCGTCCGCCCGTTTCTTCGACAGCGTCTGCGCGACCCGCAGATACTCGCTACCCGCCTTCGCCAGTTCGGTCCGCAACCCCCGCAGAATCTCATCCTTGTTCTCAACCTCCGACAATTTGCGCGAAACTTCGATTCCGAACTGCATCACCTCATCCAGGGTCGGACCATACTTACGCTTCAGCCGGTCCAGCAGCGCGAGCCGGTCTTCCACCTGCGCCAGATGTTCCGGCGAAGCGTGAATCCCTCCGGCATAGTCACGAACGCTGGCGCCCACATCCTCCACGCTGATGCGCGCCGTGTCTAGCGCAGCCAACGCGTCTTGAAACTTGGGCTCGTAGCGCACCAATTCTTCGACATGTTTCTGCGCCGCCCGCAGCGACGACGCGGTCGAGCCGTTGCCCTCGTACAGCAAGTCAAAAGCATTCATCGCCGCGTTGTAGATTTTCTCCGCGTTGGCGAGGACGCGCTTTTCCGTCTCTAATCGCTCGTCCTCTCCGCTCTGCAGCCGCCCTTCTTCGATCTCCCGTTTCTGGAAAATCCAAAGGTCCACCAGTCGCAGCCGGTCCTGCTCTCCGCGCTCCATTTCCCCGATGCGCGTATGAATCTCCTTCCACGCCGCGAACCCGGTCTCCACCGCCTCCAGTTGGCTGCCGGCAAATGCATCCAACAACCCCAACCGGGCCGGCCCATCAAAAGACAAAATGGATTCGTTCTGTGCGTGAATCGTCGCCAGATAAGGCGCCAGGAGCCGTAACACAGCCACGGTTGCGGGCTGGTTGTTCACGAACACGCGTCCCTTTCCACCACCCGCAATCTCCCTCCGCAAAATGAGGGACCCGTCGTCCGACTCGTCCAATCCGTTGGCTTCCAGAATCCCAGCCAGCGGCTTCTCTGCGGCACCCTCCGCCTCAAAGACCGCGGACACCATGGCTCGCTCCGCCCCCGTTCGAACCACGTCGCTCGAAGCTTTTTCGCCTAACAGCAAGGCCAGCGCATCCACCAGGATTGACTTCCCCGCCCCGGTCTCGCCCGTCAGCAGGTTCAACCCCTGCCCGAACTCCACCACCAGGTTGTCGATCACCGCATAGTTCTCGAGCCGCATTTCAATCAGCACAATTAGTCCTGGAAAGCCGAAGTTTGCGCAGCATAGCACGAAACCCCGTCGTCGTCCTTTGCGCCGCCAGAGTAGCGCCGCGGAAGAGTAGCGTCGGCATCTTGCCGGCTGTCCCGAGAGCGGCCCTTCGGCGTCGGCAGCTCAGTAAATGCCAGTACGTACGCCACCGCACAGCATTCCGCGCCCGTTACCATCAGTCCACCCATCCCACTGATTTGAAACGAACTCACCCCATCCATCATCTAAAATACGTTCATGGCCATTGCCGGACAGCACACGCTCGCGACGGACGCGCGACCGATCCCCGCGAACATGCTCGCCGCGGTGTACCGCGGCGTGCATGACGTCCGCATGGAGACCTTGCCCGTTCCCAAGATCGGTGCTGGAGAAATGCTCGTCCGCGTCCACTCCTGCGGCGTCTGCGGCACCGACCTCAAGAAGATTTCCACCGGTTCCCATTCCGCACCCCGCATCTTCGGACACGAAACCTCCGGCGTCGTCGCCGCAGTCGGCGAAGGCGTACAGAACTACCGTCCCGGCGCCCGTGTCATGGTCTTCCATCACATCCCTTGCCGACAATGCTTTTACTGCCAGAACAAGACCTTTGCTCAGTGCGCCACCTACAAGAACGTCGGATGTACCGCCGGATTCGAACCTGCCGGAGGCGGTTTCGCCGAATACGTCCGCGTTATGGATTGGATCGTAGAGCACGGCACTGTCCGCATCCCCGATGGCATTTCCTTCGAGCAGGCCTGCTTCGTCGAACCGGTCAACACCTGCATGAAAGGAATCGACGCCCTGCGCCTGCGGCGAGGGGAAACCGTCCTGGCCATCGGCCAGGGCCCAATCGGCATCATATTGAGTGTGCTGGCCAAGCAGGCCGGGGCCACCGTAATTACTTCCGATTTGTATCCCGAGAGGCTTAGAATGGGGTCAAGCTTCGGATTAGACCTTACAATTGATGCTTCGCGAGCAAACGTGGTGGAGCGCGTCCGCGAGTTGACGAAAGGGCGTGGCGCCGACGCGGTAATTCTCGCGGTTGGCGGCAATTCCCTGATTCGCACCGCGATGGATGCGGCCCGTCCTGGGGGTCGGGTATTGCTTTTTGCACAAACGCAGCACGGAGAGGCCGTAATCGATCCAGCGGCCGTCTGTGTCGACGAGAAGGCTTTAGTGGGGTCCTACAGCGCATCGGTAGATTTGCAGGAAGAGTCGGTCCGTTTTGTCATGAACCGTGAGATGGATTTGGAACGGCTGGTCAGTCATCGCTTCCCGCTCGCTCAGAGCGCGCAAGCCCTGGATCTGGCTGCTAATCCGCAACCTTCGTCAATGAAGATCATGATTCAGCCCGGCAGTATTTGGGCCGGCAGTACTCGGGAAGGAAACCCGCAGTGAACGGAAAAATGACCGCTGCCGTCTTGTACGGCAAAGAAGACCTGAAGATTGAAAAAGTACCCATCCCTCGCGTGGGAGACGGCGAGGTTCTGGTCAAAGTACAAGTTGCCTTGACCTGCGGCACCGATCTCAAAGTCTACCAGCGCGGCTATCACGCCCGCATGATCGTTCCTCCCGCCCTGTTTGGCCACGAACTGGCGGGTGTCATCGAGGAAGTCGGCGCCGGCGTCAGCGGCTTCAAGAAGGGCATGCGCGTTGTCGCCCTCAACTCAGCCCCTTGTCAAATGTGCTTTTACTGCTCCAAGCATCAGGAGAACCTCTGCGAAGACCTCCTCTTCAACAATGGCGCCTATGCGGAGTACATTCGCGTCCCGCGCCGCATTGTTGATGCGAACATGCTGATCATCCCGCCCAACGTCAGCGTCGAAGAGGCCGCCATGACCGAGCCCTTGGCCTGCGTCCTCCGCGGCTTACATGAAACAGGAGTAGAGATCGGGGACACGGTCACCATCCTCGGCGGCGGCCCTATTGGCCTGATGTTCGTCCAGGTAGCCCGCGCCATCGGCTGCAACGTGATCTCTGTCGTCAAGCGCGACGGCCAGGTGGAAGCCGCGAAACACATGGGCGCGCACGAGATTATCCAAACCACCAAAGTAGCAAACGTGGTCGACGCCGTCCGCGCACTTTCTCCGCAGAAGCGCGGGTGCGACGTCGTAATCGAAGCCGTAGGCCGTCCGGAGGCGTGGGAGTGGGCCGTCGATATGGTCCGCAAGGGCGGCACCGTTAACTTCTTCGGTGGCTGCGCCAGTGGAACGAAAGTGCAGCTTGAGACCAACCGCTTGCACTACTCCGAGATCACGCTGAAAGCAACGTTCCACCACACGCCGGAAACGGTTCGCCGGGCCTTCGGATTGATCGCGGCCAAGAAGATTCGTCCCACCGACTACATTACCGGGGAGGCGCCACTGTCGCGTCTGCAGCAGGTTCTGCGTCACATGCTGAACCGGGGTGGCGACATCAAAACCGCAATCATCCCCGGCCATTGATTTGGGGCGGATGAGTTGGGAAGGGCCCGACTTCAGTCGTGCCATGCAGGATCTAGAATGTAACGGGCTTCGGCTCCTGGGGGACTTCTTCTCCGGAAGCCGCAAGCAGCGTTGAACGTCGCCTGTGCAATGACTCAACTCGCCAGCCAAAACCCGCCCATCCCCTCAACCTCCAACGCCACTCTGGGCTGGAGCCGCTTGCCCGCCCACTACGCCATCCCTTCCACTCCGCCCACAATCGCCGAATCCCGAGAATACTGCGCCCGCCTGGCCCGCACCCACTACGAGAATTTTTCCGTCGCCAGCTGGTTTCTTCCCAGCCGCCTCCGCCAGCATTTCTTCAACCTCTACGCCTACTGCCGCATCTCCGACGACCTGGGCGACGAAGTCGGCGACGCCGCCGCCTCGCTCGAACTGTTGGATCAGTGGCAGCGCGAACTCGACGCCTGTTACGACGGCACTCCAAGACATCCGGTCTTCGTCGCTCTGGCCGAGACCGTACGCGAGTTCGCCATTCCCAAGCACGAGTTTTCCGACCTGCTCCGCGCCTTCCGCCAGGATCAAACTGTCACAAGCTTCGAAACTTTCAACGACGTGCTGGCCTATTGCCGCTATTCCGCGAATCCGGTCGGCCATCTCGTACTCTACCTTTGCGGATACCGCGACCCCGAGCGCCAACAACTCTCCGACTTCACCTGCACGGCATTGCAACTCGCCAACTTCTGGCAAGACGTCAGCGTCGATTACGAAAAGGGCCGTATCTATCTTCCGCTCGAAGATCTTCGCCGCTTCAACGTCGGCCAGCGCGACATCGCGGATAACCAGAACACACCAGCCTTTTGCGCGATGATGGAGTTCGAAGTCGAACGCGCCCGCGACTGGTTTCGTCAGGGCATGCCTCTGATTGGAAAAGTCGATGGCGAATTGGCCATCGATCTCGATCTTTTCAGCCGCGGCGGACAGGAAATCCTGAACGCAATTCAAAGGCAGAATTACGCCGTTCTCGGAAATCGTCCAGCCATCTCGAAGCCCCGCAAACTCGCTCTAGTCGCGCGCGCCGCCATGGCAAAACTTCTGGCACACACAATTGGAGGAAGGCTTGGAGGAAAACGATGAGCGCCGGCACGCAGCAGGTCCCCATTCCCTGGACCCCCGCCCCGCCCCAGCTCGTCATGGCGTATTCCGTCTGCAAAGGCATCACCCGCAGCACGGCGAAGAACTTCTACTATGCGTTCCTCGTCCTGCCGCGCCGCAAGCGCGAAGCTCTCTGCGCTGTCTACGCCTTCATGCGGCGCTGCGACGACATCGCCGACGACCCAGCACTGGCGCTGCCGGACCGCCGTCAGAAACTAGACACTTGGCTTGACGCTCTTCACCGCGTGCAGCAAGGCCAGCCCACCGACGACGCTATCCTGCTCGCCCTGACCGATACCCAGCGCCGATACTCCATTCCCGCCGGATTGCTCGACGAACTCGCCCACGGCACTGCCATGGACGTTGAAGAGGAAGAATCCTCCGCACAAACCACCAGCGCTCCCCGCCTCACCATCCAGTACAAAAGCTTCGAAGATCTCCGCCTCTACTGCTATCGCGTCGCGTCGGTGGTGGGCTTGGTCTGCATCCACGTCTTCGGATACCGCGATCCCGCAGCCGAACCCCTGGCCGAGCGTTGCGGCCTGGCATTTCAGCTTACCAACATCATTCGCGACGTGAAAGAAGACGCCGACATGGGCCGGATCTATCTCCCGGAAGAAGACCTCGCACAGTTTAACCTCTCCGCCTCGGAACTTCTCGCAACGCCAGATCCCGCGCGCTTCCGTCCCCTGCTCGCGCTCGAAGCCGACCGCGCCCGCGAGTTCTACGCCTCGGGCGACGCACTGATCCCCTTCATTGCCGAAGACAGCCAGCCCGCGTTATGGGTCTTGGTGACCATCTACCGCCGATTGCTCGAGAAAATCGCCGAAAAGCAATACGACGTCTTCACCGCTAAAATCGCCCTGAGCACCTGGGAAAAATTGCGCATCCTTGGGAAAGGTTTCTTCAAGCGCCTCACGTGATCTCGAAAGCGAAATTCCTTCGATGTCATCCCGTACCCGGATGCCCCATTTCTCGCGCGCCCTTTGCGCGAGAAATGGGGACTTTCGCGCGAATCTGACTCGATGCCCCCCACCCCATCCCAACCCACAGTCGCGATCGCCGGGGGCGGCCTGGCCGGACTCGCCGCAGCCTGCGCCCTATCCGATGTTGGTTTCCGCGTCACGCTCTTCGAGAAGCGTCCGTTCCTCGGCGGCCGAGCCTCATCATGGGAACATCCCGGCACCGGAGAAGTCGTCGACAACTGCCAGCACGTGCTCTTCCGCCTGTGCACGAATCTGATGGAGTTCTACCGCCGCATCGGCGTCGCCCACCAAATCCGCTGGTACGACGAAATGACATTCATCGAACCCGGCGGCCGCACATCGGTAATGAAATCTTCGCCGCTTCCGGCGCCGCTGCACACCGCGCCATCCTTCCTGCGCTTTGCGTTCCTTGATGCCGCCGACAAACTTTGTATCGCGCGCGCGCTGCTCCCGCTCACGCTCACCGAACAGCGCGACACCGGACAATCCTTCCAGCACTGGCTCGATCAGCACGGGCAAACCAAACAAGCGATCGAGCGTTTCTGGCGCCCAATCCTGGTCAGCGCCCTCAGCGAGGAACTCGATCTGATTTCCATTTCTGCCGCCGCGCAGGTCGTGCGCGAGTCGATGAAGTCTCCCGCCGCGCGCCACATGGGAGTGCCAACCGTTCCTTTGACCGACCTCTACAACGCCGCTGGCGACTACATCCGTGCGCGGGCCGGCGTACTACACTTCCGCCGTCCTGTCGAAACTTTCTCCGCCGATTCTTCGCAAGCGCGAGTGCGGCTAAGGGGACAAGAAGAGAATCAGGAAGAAGCGTTTGACTATCTCATCGTCGCGCTACCCTTCGATACCCTGGACCGCATCCTTCCTGAAGCCCCAGAGAGCGCGCCCATTCGCGAGAAACTCAGCCACTTCGAGACTGCGCCCATCACCGGCATCCATCTGTGGTTCGATCGTCAGATCTCCCATCTCGACCACGCCGTCCTCCTCGACCGCACCATTCAATGGATGTTCCACAAATCCCGCCTGCAGCCGATTCGCACGCAGGCCGGCACTGGCACAGCCGGAAGCTACATCGAACTGGTAGTAAGTTCCTCGAAGACGCTGATTGACAAATCCCGCGCCGAGATCGTCGATCTCGCCCTCGGTGAAGTCCGTGAATTTTTTCCTGCTGCGCGCGAGGCCATTCTCGTGAAGTCCACCGTAATCAAAGAACTTCACGCCACCTATTCGCCGCGCCCGGGAATCGACGTCCACCGTCCCACTGCAGCCACTGCTTGGCTACGCATTTTTCTTGCTGGAGACTGGACCGCGACGGGCTGGCCTGCGACCATGGAAGGCGCAGTCCGCAGCGGATATCTCGCCGCCGAAGCGCTGGCCCGTGCCGCCGGCCTCAAAGATTCCCGCTTCCTGTCCCCCGACCTTCCCGCCACGGGCCTAATGCGCCTATTCGCGTGATCTGCTTTGGTGTGGGTCCGGATCTCCGGCCCCGACAGGCTGGAGGCTCGGCTGCTTCTTGCTCGTGCAGGCGAACTATTTTGGGAAAAGTTCCGTTTTTGATCGCGAAGAACATCCCTTTCCCCGCCGCGCTTTCTCAATCCTCTGGTAACTAAACTCTGCTGCTGCTGCGCCGATACAGATGGCATGGACGGCCGCAACATCGAACCGAGAACGGTCTTGTGGGCAGTGGCCGAGATTTCCTGGGAAGATCACACTGGAACCCCATACCGTGCTCCTGCAACTCTCGAAGACATATCAGTCTCCGGGGCCTGCATTCGGCTCAAAACGCCCATCACGGTGGGATCCAAGCTCACTGTGAAGTGGCAACGGGAACAGTTCTTCGCGGTTGCCAAAAACTGCCGCAGCGATGGAAGAGAATTTCTCCTGGGAGTTCGACGCGATACGGGGCATCCCAGCCCGCCCTCAAAAATTGCTTCCGAACTGGCATCTAAGTTGGCACAGCCCGAACTAACCAGCGGCGCGCCGAAAAACCTTCCTGCGCTTTCAGAGAAAGCGCAAAGCCCAGCCCAGCAGGAAGCCAATCGGAAGCAATCCCCTGCACCCAGTTCCCTGCCCGAATCTGCTCCGCCACCTGATGCTACGCCGCGTTGCGTAAGCGGCTCCACGGGCGGCGGACATGAAACCAATCCTCAGGGCCGCACGGGTCGTCGGACCGATCCGGTTCGAAGTTCTCAGTCTCAACCCGAAGGCGCGTCCCCACGTCGAGAAAGGAAAGTTATGCAGTCCAAAGGATTCTTTCCCAAGTTCTGGCGCCAGCACGTCGATACGGCCGCGCCCCACAAAATTGCAATGACGGAGGCTCCTGTGAATAAATCGCAACCCCATCCCGCGGAAGGCCTTACCGGCCCCCAAACCGATCTGCTCTCCTACGAAGACATCTACCGCGCAGCTGGAATCTTGAGCCCACGCTCCGGATACGGCATCCATAAGGTCGTCGACATGCTGAACAGCGACCGCATCCGCAACTTGTCACCCGACGTCAAGCGCGCCTCCGTGCTCATGGCTCTCGATGCCGCTGGCACCTCGCCGGATGATCTGCTTCAGGACGCGACCCGGCGCCAGCAAGCTCTCAGTTCTTATGAAGCCGGCCAGCAGAAACAGCTTGAGGAATTCGAGGCACGCAAGGTCCAGGAAAACGCCCAAATTCAGGCCGAGATGGAGCGCGTCACGGCGCACTACGCCGAGCGCATCCAGCACAATCACGATCAGGTGGCACAAGAGAAGGAAACGTTGCGCACCTGGCAGATACAGAAGCAATACGAAAACCAGCGGATTTCCGAAGTGATCGACCTGTGCGCGAAGCAGCCCCCTTCCGCCCCTCCCAGCAATGCGGTGGCTGCGTCATCCAGCTCTCGCGTCTCCGTCGAACCGGCAGGCAGCACGGCCGCAAGTCCGAACCGGGTCCCCGAGGTCTCAATTGGAAGGTGAAACTGCACGGCGGAACTATTGTGCTGTCCTTTCATGAAGCCGCGGACAATCGATCTCTGCAGAAATGTCCACGGGAATCTCTTCCGCGGCGCCGTCGTTGTAATTCATCGCTAACCGCGTCGGTAAAAGAAAACGAGAACGGCAGACCGGATTGCCCCCAGCCTGCCGCGTTCGTCTATTCGAGACGACCATAGTCCAACTGGTGCTTCCGTCGCCTATCGACCTAGCCCCAAGGCCATGGTTTTTACCAGGCTTCCATTGGCATCGTCGTCTTTGAGTGCCCAAACATAAGCTCCGCCGAGCCCCCCCGGAACCTTCAGATCGACGTAGAGCATCTTCAGAAACGCCGTCGTGGGATTGTCATAGGTGTAGAAATTTCCGCTGGTGGGATCATAGAGCGTCACCGCGACTCGAATTGGATCGAAGTGTGCGCTGTATCCATTCGCTGTGAGAGTCGCCAGCGTCGAATACGTCGCCAGCCCCGGCGTCAATAGCGTGTCGCATCCCGGAGTGTTGCCGCTCAGGTCCGTGCACAGGCCAGTTCCGTTAGCCAGCGGAACCGGGGAAGGGCCTGTGGAATTCTCGTACAGGCCATGGTTTACGTTGGGAACGCCAGTCCAGCCCGCTCCATAGGCAGGCACTCCCATCGTGTACTTCGAAGCCGGCACGCCCGCTTTCAGATAGGCATTCACCGTTGCATCGATATCGAGCCCCTGGCCGTACAGAGGGTCCCTCTTGCTATCGAACAACGGAGAAGCATCGTTGGTTTGCGTATCCCACGATCCGGCGTAGTTATAGCCATCAATCGTGATGAAATCCACTTGCTTGGCGGCAGCTTTCAGATCAATGTTGATATAGTTCTGCGAGCCGGCCGGTCCGTCGAACGACATCACATACTTTTTCCTGGTCACCTTCCCCCGCGCGTTTAGCTGGTTGCGGAACTCGGTCAACAGCGCGGTAAAATCTTGGGTGTCGCCCGCAGTCGGAAACTCCCAATCAATATTGAAGCCATCAAACAACCCGGGAGCAGTAATCCCCGGAGCGATATTGCCGTTCACAAAAAGATCGATACACGAGGCAGCAAGGGCCTTACGCCCCGCCGCTGTGCTGGCGGCGGTTACAAAAGCCGCAGTGTTGGCCGCCGATGCACCACCAATCGATATTAAAACCTTGAGTCTGGGATGGAGTTGCTTGAGTTGCTGAATCGCCGCAAAGTTTCCATAGAGCGGCCCCGGATACGCTACCCCACTGACACTCGGTAGATAGGGACTCTGATAGTCGGCCCAAGGATCCGCAAGCGAGCACGCGGCTGCCGGCGTCGCGGTTACGTTAGCGAAGGCGTACATCAGGTGAGTGAGCTTTCCTGCGACCCCATTTTGTTGCAGGTTTGCAATGTTGTACCCGGCATAATAGATACTCCACTCTTCAAAATATCCCCCAAGGATCTTGTTGTCTTGTGCAAATGAAGGAGCTACCGATGCAATCAGTATTAGTACGCCCACCAATACTGCTCGGCAGGAGCGCAGTGAAATGATTTTCGACATGGCAAACCTCTCCCGTGCTGCGGGAAATGCGAACGGGCGGAGTATAGTACTCTATAGCGGATTTCGCAACAGCTCATTCGATTCGCGCCCTGTGCAAAACCAGTCCACATATCTGCTCTATAGCAGCTTAGGATTGGCGGGGATCGCAAGCCGCAGGCATTAACTGAGATTTTGCCGTATTCCCGAAGGTCTTGACAGGATTTTGTCCCGGGTTCATATAGCTCAATTCAAGAGCGAGCCCCTTTTACACGTTTCTATTGACAGTACATTTCGCTCGATGAGAAACTGCCATTGCTGGCTTCCAAAGTGGTCCGGCCCGCTCGCCCGCCCAAGCCTGCCAGGCAGTACAGGTGCGGCATGAATACCTCATCCAGCCTCGATCGCGAAACTTTTCAGCAGCTTTTGGCCAGCGCATTTGCGGTACAGGAAAGTCAGATTAATCCTCAATCCCTCTCCGACATCATGGATGTCCAACGGTCGGTCGCGAGGGGAAAACTTGACGTGGATGGCACCATGCGTCACCTCGTTGAGTCGGCGCGAAACGTCGCTAACGCCGCTGGCGTCGCCATCGCTCTGTTAAACGGCGACCAACTCACCTATCGGGCCGGAAGCGGAACTAGCGCCTCCTGCATCGGACAGCATGTCATGGCCCTGCTGACTGTTTCAGCAGATGCCAAGACAAGCCGTGAGATTCTCCGTGTTGAGAATGCCCAGACAGATGCCAGGATTGAAGCGGACATTTGTCGGCAGTTTGGAGCCAACGCTCTTCTAATCCTGCCGATCTATTACGACCGCGCCGTAGCAGGAGTGCTGGACGTCCGGTTCAGCGAAGCCCACGCTTTCCAGGATGGCGAAGTACGCACCTATCGCTTGATGGCCGAACAGATCGAAGCGGCCATGTTTCATGCCGCCCAGTTCGACCAGAAAACAACCCGCGCGGCCGAACTGCCGCCCATTCCCGAGGTCTTTGAGCAAATCGCACCTTCCCGCGAGAATTTTGTCCCCGCTCCTGAATTCTTCATGCTCCCAGAAAACGAGCATTCTCTCTACGCGCGTTGTGGAGCCGTCCTGGAAGACGTCATGGAGTTGCCAGTATTCAAGCAGTGTGCTCGGCTCGCGCAGATGCTAACGCAGCGAGCGAAGCACTTGACCTGGCCCAATCCCCGGCGGAACTTCTCCCTGGCTGCGGTCATGGAGTTGCCGGTATTCAAGCAGTCTATTTTGCTCGCGACGGTGCTCAAGCAGCGAGCGAAGCATCTCACTTGGCCTCTCCGCCGGCGGAACTTCTCCCTGGCTGCGGTCATGGAGTTGCCGGTATTCAAGCAGTCTGTTCTGTTCGCGACGATGCTCACGCAGCGAGCGAAGAACCTCACTTGGCCCCTCCGCCGACGGGACTTGACCGTGGCGGCAGTTGTCGTCGTGCTCGCGTTCTCTGGCTGGATCGCCTATAAGGGGCGCGGCCCGATCTCACCCCTGGAATCTTCCACTCTACCGACATCAACCTCGGTCGATCAGCAGAGCCCACTCCGGAAGCCGCTGCCGGGGAAAGACGCATCCGCGGTCCAACCCGCGCCAGGTTCATCGAAAGAGGCCAGGCATGCGAGGACCGCACTAAGACGAGTGCGGGTAGGCCCGAATGAAGTCGATTACATCGCAGAAGATGTCACGGTGCGCATATTTAAGGACAAACCCGCAGCCAAGCGGAGTCGGGCTCCGGACAGTCGGATCGCACACATCGGGGACGATGTGACGGTGCGCTATTTTACGCCACCCCCACGAGCAACCAGAACCGCCAGCCGCTAGAGTGTGAGGACAGCCGTCCTCGGCTGCGCTTTCCCCCACCACACTCTTGCAATTCCGTCCAAACGAAAATGGCGCAGCGCCCACAGGGCCCCGCGCCACCTGTTTTCCTCTGTATATCCAGAATAGGTTTGTGGGAGTAGAGCACTCAGACACGGCCGTTTAATGAGTGTTCTCCTGAGCGCAGAAGCGTGTAGAGTAGATCGCTTCGGGCCAGGTTGTGCCGCGGGACGAGCGCTGCAGTCGAGTTTGTCCCAGTTCGCGAACAGTTCATTGAAGGAGGTATATGTGATGGACAGCCGTCAGGTGTCGCTTGGATGCCGCTATCGCAATCGCTTGCAGCTATTCGTGGCCGCCATTCTCGTTACGGCGCTTGCTGCGGGAGTAGCGACCGCAGTGGCCCAGAGCACGGTTCCGGTCGTTACTGGCGATCCTCGCGTGGACAAACTCTTGAGCCAGATGACGCTCGAGGAAAAGACGGCTCTCATTCGTGGCGCCTCCGAAGATCCGGCCACCAATCAAGGGCAGGCCGGATATCTCGCGGGAGTGCCTCGTCTCGGCATTCCTCCGATTCGGATGTCCGACGGTCCTCCCGGCGTGCTCACGCGCCTGCCATCCCAAGCCGAGACCGCCACCATGGGCCTTGCTGCCACTTTCAGCGTCAAAGACGCCGAGGACAATGGAGTAGTCATCGGACGCGAAGCAAAGTCGCTGGGTATCGATGTGGTGCTCGAACCCTTTATCAATATTGATCGCGACATCACCTTCGATCGTGGCTACAACACCTACGGCGAAGATCCGGTGTTAACCGGCGTCATGGGCGCGGGCCTCATTAAGGGCATCCAGGGTCAGGGCGTCATGTCTCAGGCCAAGCACTACGTGGCCTATGACACCGGAGCTGACAACGTAGTGGTCGATCAACAGGCGCTGCACGAGATCTATGTTGCCCCGTTTGTGGATGCGGTCCATGCGGATGTCTCATCGATCATGTGCTCTTACAACAAGGTGAATGGCACTTACGCCTGCGGCAATTCAGATACGCTGCTCAAGATTCTCCGGCAGGAGGTCGGTTTTAGAGGATTCGTCACTTCCGACTGGGGCGCCACGCATGCGCCTTCGTTTATCAATCACGGACTCGACATGGAAATGCCAGGGCCGGGGCCAAAAGATAGCCCCATGGGCTCGATGATCTTCTCGTTTTTCACCACGGAGAAGCCGGAACCGCCTTCCGAAAAAAAGCCCGACACGTCGATCCTGGACGGATTTCTGGGTGGAGATTTGCCCGAAGAGCCTCGTCCAAAGCCGTTTGATTTCGGGTCCTTTGGCACCGGGAAAGATCCCCGGGTAAATTTCTGGACTTTGCTGCAATCGGGCGAACTAAAGGAAGAGACCATCACGAAGGCCGCTGGGCATGTTTTGTATGAGATCGACAAATTCGGTTATCTTGACCATCCGCCCAGCCACCAGATCCAACCGCACGCAACGGAGGCAAACGCACTCATCATCAGAAAGACCGCCGAGGATGCAGCGGTTCTGTTGAAAAACGAAGGAAATATCTTGCCGCTGAAGACCTCCGACCTGGCGTCGCTCGCCATGATCGGGCCGGGAGCCGGACAGGTAGTGGCCATCGGCATTGCGGGCGAGCGGTCGCTGGGCTGGCCCTGGAGGCAGGTGGGGCCTTACCAGGCGCTCAAGCAGTTCGCCCCCGACGCCAAAATCACATACGCCGTCGAAGACGACATGACGGGCGCACCTATCCCCGCCTCCGCCCTGTCCCATGACGGCCAGCCTGGTCTGCTTCGCACCGATAAAGGGCACGCTACCCAGGTCGACAACTTTCTTGACTTCACCAACCAGAGCGGCAGCGCACTGCCGGCAAACTTCGAAGCCACCTGGACGGGCACGCTCACGGTGCCCTCTGCCGGTTCCTATTGGATCTATCTCCAGTTGCTCAGCGCCTCGGGAAGAGTGAGCATCGATGGTAAGAGGGTAGCCGGAGCGAACGGTATGCGCGGCGGAGTGCACGGCGACACCGTGCTCGGCGGCAAGGATGGCCTGATGGCCACCACCGACGGCTTGGACAATCTGCGCACTGCCGTCGATCTGTCCGCCGGACCCCACACCCTCTCCGTCACTGTGGAGGGCGACACCTCGAACGATCCCGAACAGATACGGCTGGCCTGGATAACGCCCGCCCAGAGGAAGACAGACCGCGAGGCCGCGATTGCCGCCGCCAAAGTTGCGAAGACCGCCGTAGTGTTTGCCTGGACTCGCGGCCGTCCCGACTTCGCGCTGCCTGGGGATCAGAATCAGCTGATCGAAGAGATCGCCGTTGTGAATCCCAACACCGTTGTCGTGCTGAACGTAAGCCAGCCGGTGGCGCTGCCGTGGCTGAACCAAGTGAAGGCCGTGTTGCAGATGTGGTGGCCGGGCGACGAAGGCGGATGGGCGACAGCCAACCTTCTGCTGGGCAAGACCAGCCCCGCGGGACGTCTGCCGTTCACTTGGGGCAGGCAACTGGAAGACTACGCGGCCACTGATCCGGCGCATCCCGAGCGCTCCTCCGGCGGTGTCAACGGGACTACGACCTTCAGCGAAGGGATCCACGTCGGCTATCGCTGGTTCGACAAGCAGAAAATCGCACCGGTGTTTCCCTTCGGATATGGATTGTCCTACACGACTTTCGCCTACTCCGACCTCAAGACCGTACCCGCCAGCGATGGCGGTCTCGACGTAACCTTCCAACTAAAGAACACCGGTAATGTCGCGAGCGATGAGGTCCCGCAAATCTATCTAGGCGCGCCCGCCAAGAGAACCAAAGGAGTTGACTTTGCGGTGCATGCTCTAGCGGCCTTCGATCGCATCCACCTGGAGGCCGGCCAATCGCATTCCGTCAGCATCCACGTGCCGCTCCGGAGGCTTCAGTACTGGTCGACTGCGGAAGGTAAGTGGGTCAAGGCCACCGGTCCGCGGGATGTGCTGGTGGGCGGCTCATCCCGCGACTTGCCGCTCACTGCAAGCGTCTCCCTGCAGTAAGCACGGGAGTGTCGATCGCAAGTGCTCTCAAAATGGCTCGTGCGCAGGCGAAGCAGCAACGCACCGGACCGCATGGCCGAACCTGCTGACCGACGTTTCGGCCGGAGGCAGATTTTTTGAACACCGGATACGTTGAAGAACAGGCCAGCCTTCACAAGCCGGTTGGCCTGATCCCTGATCGAATCTTTCTCGGATTCTTTCCTGGAACCGGAGCGCTAGCACTTATGGGTGCCTAGCCCGCCAGTAACGCCACGCCCGCCGCGACCAGCATGGCAGCGATCCACCGGCGCCGGTCGACTTTTTCGTGCAGGAAGATTTTCGCCGCGAACGCGTTGCCGATGAAGGTGAGCGAAGCGGCAGCGGGAGCGACCAGGCTCACGTCCCCCCACGAGAGCGCGAACAGCAGACTGAAAAACGCGACCGCCATGGCACTCACGCCCAGAAAGAAGTTTGGATTGCCCAAGATTCGGGAGACCACGGCCCACAGTCCGGCACGGCGCCAGAGAGCATGCACGTCGCCGACTTGCTTCATGGCGCGCGCCAGAAGAACATCTCCCACCACGGAAGCGAAGACGACGACTAGAATCCCGCCCCAGGTATATGCGTTCTTCATCGCTGCACCCCGCTGGAAACCGTGGGTATCTCATCTTCGGCGGGATTTCCGTTTCGTGCTCCATCTGCGGGTACCCCGTTTCTCGCGTTCTTCGCGAGAGGCGGGGATTCGGAATGCTCGTGCGATGTGAGCGCCGGCCCGCCCGCGACGAATCCCACTCCGCCGGAGATCAATGCGATCCCCAGCCAGCGCAGCGGGCTGACCTGCTCATGCAGCGCGAACTTTGCCACCAGCGCCAGCAGAACGTATCCCAGCGATGTGGCCGGCAACACATAGGTCAGGTCGGCCCAGGAAAGCGCGTTCATATACGAAGCGAAAAAGGCGAGCAGCAGAACAATGCCCGCCGCGACCCAGGGATTGAGCACCGCCAGAATGATGCCTTGCAGGTGATGGAGGGAAATGTTGCCGGTCTGCTTCATCCCGTGCGAAAGCATGGAGTCCCCCGCCGCTGCAAACACGGTCACTCCAGCCAGCACCAGATACTTGCGAAAGGTCACTTGGGACTCAGTTGTGTTGTCATCCGAGCCCGCTTCCGGCGCTGAAAGCATGGCCGGGGCGAAGCCGAAGACGATCTGGGCGCGCCGCGCGAACATTCTCGCGTTCTTCGCGAGAATGCGAAATCGCCCGTTTGGCGCGCATCCCTACGCCTTGACGGGCTCGGCGGCGGCAGCCGCCTCATGATGCTTCTTTACCATTTTGTTGCGCGCCGACCGCAGCTTCAAGAAGCTCTTCGCCTCTTTGTACAGCCGCTTGCGGTCGTTGCTGTCAAAGACCGCTTTTCTCAAGATGCGGTACACGGCCTTCGGACGGAAATAATATTCGTCATAGAACCGGTGCACGGCCGACATGATGTCGTCAGCAGGCAGCCCCGGATATTGAATCTGCGCCAACTGATGTCCGCCCTCGTCCACCATCTTGTTGTCGCCGACCATGAATCCGTTCTTCACCGCGTAGTCGTAAAGCTCCGTACCCGGATACGCATGCGCCACCGAAACCTGGATGGTCTCGACGTCGAGTTCCTTGGCAAAGGCGATGGTGTTGTTGATGGTCTCATGCGTCTCGCCAGGCAGACCCAGAATGAAGTCGCCGTGCACGACAAGCCCAAGCTTGTGGCAGTCCTTCGTAAACTGGCGAGCCCGTTCGACGGTTGCGCCCTTCTTGATGTTCTTCAGGATCTGCTGGTCTCCGGACTCATACCCGACGATCAGCAGGCGGCATCCCGCCTCCTTCATCGCCTTCAGAGTTTCGAAGTCGGTGGTAACGCGCGAGGTGCAGGACCACGTCAGGCCAAGTGGCTTCAGCTTGGTGCACAGTTCGATGGTGCGCGCCTTCTGAATGTTGAAGGTATCGTCGTCGAAAAAAAACTCCTTCACATTCGGCCACAGCTGTTTGGCCTTCACCATTTCGCTGGCAACATCGTCGCTGGAGCGTTTGCGCCACGGATGTCCGCTCAGCGTCTGTGGCCACAGGCAGAACGTACACTGCGCCGGGCAGCCGCGCGTGGTGTAGAGCGACACGAACGGATTCAGCAGAAAAGGCACGTTGTATCGCGTGACGTCGAGATCACGCTTGTAGACTTCGGTGACATGCGGCAGGGCGTCAAGATCCTGAATCTGCGGAGCGTCGGGATTATGCACGACTTTCCCGTCCTTCAGGAACGACACCCCGGGAATGTCGGCCAGCGGCTTGCCCTTGGCGTAATCCACCACTTGGTAGTCAAATTCTTTGCGGCAGACGAAATCGATCTCGGGACAATCGCGCAGGGACTTCTCCGGCAGCACGCTCACGTGCGGTCCCACAAAAGCAATCTTGATCTTCGGATTCGCCTGCTTGATCGCCCGCGAAAGAAGGATGTCGCCCGGGAATCCAGGCGTCGAAGTAAACAGCACAAGGAACTCGTACTCCTTGGCGATCTCGATGGTCTCATCGCCCGAAACGTGATGTGGCGGCGCATCCAGCAGCCGCGCCCCCTCCAGCATCCCTGCCGGATAAGCCAACCAAACCGGATACCAATAACTTTCAATTTCGCGGGTGGCGGGCCAACGGGAACCAGCGCCTCCGTCAAAGTTTTCAAACGAAGGAGGATTTAGAAACAATGTTTTTAGAGGCATATTTGGGTATTCTTTATTTTAGCATTCGAACAGAGTTATTCCACGGTTTGACCCCGTGTTTCCGCAGGTTCCCCACATCCGTTGGTCATGACCTAAACGCTTGATTTCACTGTACTAGCTCTGTGGCAAAAAGGAAATATCGTAAGGGTGAATGCACTGTCGGATGCAGCGAAAGGCGAAAGGCTGCGGTGAGTGGGCGCAGGGATGACTTGAGCCGGAGGCGTTATTGGGCTTGGTTGCTCGCTGGAACCCTGAACGTTAGGCCGCGATCGTCGTTGGCTTTCGTGGTTGCGGACAGGTCGAGAGCGGACAGCGGAATCTTTTCCGTGCGCTGGGGAGCGAAGTTCCACAGCGTCTGAGCGACGATGGCGTAGTTTCGGATTTCAAGCTTGTGCTGATCGCGGAAGACGAGAACGGTCGCGGGCACGATCGCGGTTCCCTGCTGTTCGTTGCCAGCCGCGCGGCGCGGGTCGGGCGATGAACGCGCGTACCGGTCGCGATCGCCGTCGGCCTGTTCCTGGCGGAGCATCTGCTGTTCTTCCAGACTTTGCTCGTTCATCTCGTTGGCAGTGGCTCGATCGCGCTCGTAGTCTTCGTCATACGAAGAGCCTGAATCCCACCACCAGTAGGGATCGTAATATTCGCCGTACGCCCAAGGATAGCCGAAGCCACGGCAGGCGAATCCGAAGCAGTTGTTGCGGAACCCACGCGTTCGAATGCGGGAACCGCGAAATCCGTCATGCAAGAATGGGCGATTCGAGAAGCTGCGCTGGGAGAAAGTGGGACCGCGAGTGAAACCGCGTGAGGCGCCCGGGGCGAAGTGCATACCCCTGGAAACCTGGCCGCCCCCGATGTGACTGCCGCTAAAGCCACCGCCGTGGCCTCCACTAAAGCTTGCGTGTCCACCCGCGGCGTGACCTCCGCCGTGCTGCGCCCACAGGGGCAGAGCCAGGATAACGGCGAACGCCGCGATGGGCATCAGGCGACGCATACACGGCTATTATAAGCCCGCCAAGCAAGAAATTGCGGGCCTTTTAGCGCCTCGATCAAGCTAACGTAGCTCCCTCTATCTCTTTTTCTTTCCTTTGGCGTGTTTCGATGGGGATTTGGGTGCTGGCTTCTTCGCTGCTCTCGCGGCAGGTTTCGATGGCTTGGGCTCAGGTTTGGCGGGCTTGGATTTTTCGGGCGCTTTCGCTGGTGGCTTTGCGGGTGGTGCTGCGGGCGGCGCGGCTGGGGTAGCGGCGGGGATGACACCTTTCGCCTTCTTCCCTGCTTTTGGACCGGGCTTTGCCGTTGCAGCGGCGGCGGGAGCTTCAGCGGCGGCCTTAGCCGCGCGTCCGCGTCTGGGCGCGGGCGGTGGCGGCGGCGGCGGCGGCGCGAACGGCTTCAGAAACTTCAGCGTCTCCGTTCGGGAACGCAACTTTCCGTCCAGCAAGAGCATGAACACGTCGTGGGCGAGCTTGGCATACTCGGGCAACTGTGGCGTTATCAGCAGCTCCGTCATTTCGGGCAACGGTATTTTCTGCTGCACCTGACGCCACTTGGTGAGGTAGTTCTTGATCTTCTGTTCCACCGACTGCTGCTTGGCCGTCACGGCGAGGAACAACACCATTTCCGGGCGGGCCGAAGAGAGTAACTGCCAGGTGCGCGCCGGGGTAGCTGCCTCCTTGCCCATGAGGCGCTTGGCGAGTTGTTTGGCGTGATCTTCAATGTCGCGCCAGGCTTCGACCAGGTCCTTTCGCGGAATCAACTTCTGGATATCCGAGACGTCCTTGTCGGAGAAGTATGAGGTCAGGAAGTACATGAAGGCTGGGCCGGCGTCGGGAGTGTATCCCATGTCGACCATCTGCTGCCGCGTCTTCATCAGCTGGCTGATGCCGTTGGTGTCGACCTTGGCGACGGTCCAGTGCTCGTGCAAGACCTCAAGCCAGCCTTCTTTCTCCAGCATCTTCACCACGTGCAGAGGATCGTCTTCATGCGCGAGAGCGGCGATCTCGTGGCCGATCGCAGAGCGCAGGATGTGGTCGATGTACTTGCCTTCCTTGGCCGCGTCATAGCGGGCCTGGGTGCGTTCTTCGAGCGGCCAGTGGAAGCGCGCGGCAAAGCGCGTGGCGCGGATGAGGCGTGAGGGATCTTCGAGGAACGAGTAGTTATGCAGAATGCGGATGACCTTGGTCTCGATATCGGCCACACCGTTGAAGGGATCGAGGAGGAGGCCGCGGGATCCGTCGTTCAGCGAGAGCGCCATGGCGTTGACGGTGAAGTCGCGGCGGCGCAGGTCATCGTGGATGGTGGCGGGCGTGACTATGGGAGGCTTGCCCGTCTTTTCAAAGCGCTCGGTGCGCGCCATGCTGATTTCCGCGCGGGCGTTGCCCGGCAACGAAATGAAAATCGTCCGCATGTCCTCTTCGACCGCGGTGATTTTCGCGCCGGCTTTTTCCAGATCTTTTTGCAGCTTGAGAGGATTGCCCTGGACGGTGAAGTCCAGATCGCGGATGGTGAAGCCGCTGATGATGTCACGGATGGCGCCGCCCGTGAGGTAAAGATTCATGCCGGCGGCGCGGGCTACGTCTTGCACCAGCCCGACGCCCTTGAGTTGGTCCGGGGTCAGCCGGATTTCCATCGTGTAAATGTAGTCAGCCATTCGCTTTCAAGCGCCCGTCAGGCCCCCGATTCCGGGTGCGATCAGTAGCGCAATCGCGACCAGGGAACGGGTCAGACGAGCCAACTTTCCACAAGATTTCCACAGCCTCGCCAACCACACCCTCTGGCCCCTCAGCCACCCGGATGCAAGTGGCTTAATTCAAAGTACTTATGCGAAGTGGAAACTTTGCGGCAAGCTAAAGAAAATAACACAACGTTTACATTTTGGCTACTGCCAAGGCGGATTCCGGTAGTTTCCGGCAAAAAGGTGCGAGAATCAAAGCGGCTTTCGGCCATCGGCTACCGGCTTCCGCTCTGAGCACCAACTGCACCAATTGCTTTGCAGAAGCCGAAAGCCGAAAGCGGAAGCCCGCTCTCATGCCCTCAACGCACAAGAAGGTGATTGTTCGCAAGATGGACCGGGACACCGTTTCGGGCTATGTGGCGCCCGCGCAGTACGTCCATGAGGGCAAACTGGAACTCTTGAATACCTCCGGGACCGTTATTTCGATGGACCTGCGCGAGATCAAAGGCGTTTATTTTGTGCGAGAGTTCGGCGATTCGGAGTCCCTGACGCGCAAGACATTTACTTCGCGTCCGCGATCGGAGGGGTTGTGGGTGCGGCTGCGGTTTAAGGACAGCGAGATCCTGGAAGGGCTGATGCCCGCCGACCTCACGCAGACCACGCCGGAAGGATTTCTGGTCAACCCTCCCGACCAGCGATCGAACACGCAGCGCATCTTTGTGCCGCGCACGGCGCTGGAGTCGCTAACGGTGCTGGCGGTGATTGGCGCGACGCGGCGCCAGCGGCGCGGTTCGCAGGATCAGCGGCAAGTGCCCATGTTTGAGGAATAAGGCGACTGACTCTCGTCCGCATCTTCCCCAGCCTTTGAATCGCCTATGATGCGGCATACGGTACGCGCTTCGAACTCGCCTGAAATGCGTTGAAATCGGGAACACGTTGATGTAGCGTGTGAAGTCCACGCAGGCTTTGGGCCTGGCAAAGAGACGATCGGATCCCTCCTTCTCCCGTACGTTCCGCCTCATGTGGATGTCGCCCATCTCGATCATAGGTGTAACAATGCGAGCGATTCCGCTATCGCGTCCCCGTAGTCCTTTTTCCGCCGTGCCTTCAACCCTTATCGCGGCAATTATCTCCACAGTGATGCTCGGCCTACCGATGCTGGCGCAGGAAGCGTCGCAGCCAGCGGCCACGACTCCGCGCCCGCTGATCACACAGAGCGTGGACGAGTCGCAATTCACCACTCTGAGGGGCAATACGCATCCTCTGGCGCGCCCGGAGTTCGATCTGGGCACAGCTCCAGCCAGCCTCCCCATGAAGCGAATGCTGCTCGTGCTGAAGCGCAGCCCTGACCAGGAGACCGCACTCACGCAGTTGCTCGACAGTCAGCAAGACAAGGCATCGCCGAACTACCATAAGTGGCTCACGCCGGAACAGTTCGGCAAACAATTTGGGCCGGCCGACACCGACATCCAGACAATTACCGCGTGGTTGCAGTCCCACGGATTTGAAGTGGGCGCGACCAAAGGACGCACGGTGCTGGAGTTCTCCGGCTCCGCCCGCCAAGTCCAGGAAGCGTTTCACACGACGATTCATAAATATCTGGTGAATGGCGAGCAGCACTGGGCCAACGCGAGCAATCCGCAGATTCCCAGAGCGCTCTCGCCAGCAGTCACGGGAGTGCTAACGCTGCATAACTTCATCAAGAAGCCGGCCATCCACTTTGCCGGGCAGGCTGTTCCGGCCAAACTTGTTCCCGGGAAGAAGCCGCAGGTGACATTTCCGCCGCAAAATGGGCAGCCCGCAATCAACGCGCTCGCACCGTCAGATTTCGCGGTCATTTACAACATCAATCCGCTCTATAACAGCGGCATCGACGGTGCCGGAATTAGTATCGGAGTGGTTGGCCGCAGCAATCTCTACAACAATGGCGAGGACGTTCAGGACTTTCGCCATGCGATCGGGCCGGACACGGGCGGGGTCAATTTCTTCGTTATCTTAAATGGCCCGGATCCAGGCGACTTGGGGGGTGGTGAAGAAGCCGAGGCCACTTTGGACTCGACCTGGTCGGGTGCGATTGCGTCAGTTGCGACCGTAAATTTAGTGGTTTCTGCGACGACGAATACGACGGATGGTATTGACCTATCGGAGACGTACATCGTCGAAAGTAATCTTGCGGATGTGATGACGGAAAGCTTCAGCGCTTGCGAGTTTTACGCGACTGACGCCCAGCTTGCCGGAGCCAGCGCGCTTGCCGAGCAGGCTGCGGCGCAGGGCATCACCTACTTTGTTTCCACGGGTGACGATGGCGCCGAGGGATGTGATGACCCGAGTACGGTACCGGCCAGCAATCCGATTTCAGTCAACCATCTCGCGTCCACTGCATTCAATGTTGCGGTTGGCGGCACGATGTTCAACGAAAACGGGAACGCCCCTAAGTATTGGACATCGACGTCACCGATTTCGGAAACCGCGATTTCCTACATCCCCGAAGAGGTGTGGAATGAAAGCAGCTTAACTAACGGTCTTTGGTCGAGCAGCGGCGGAGCTAGCGCGGGAAATATCGGAGGCGGGTTCGGAGGAACCACGCCGGGCGTTCCAAAACCTTACTGGCAATACGGGGTCGCGGGAATTCCCGCAGACGGAGTACGCGACTTGCCTGACGTCTCCTTGACCGCGGCAGGGCACGATCCATACCTGCTTTGTCTGGAAGGATCTTGCGTACCCAACAGTCAGGGAGAGTTGAGCGTTTACTTCATCAGCGGCACGTCGGCGTCAGCACCGTCGTTTGCAGGCATTATGGCTTTAGTGGATCAGCACACTCAAGGAACGGCGGGCAATTTTACGCGCCAAGGTCTGGCAAACTACGTTCTCTACCGGCTCGCCGCTACGCAGAGTGCTTATCCTTCGCAGTGTAACGGCTCAAACACCGCGACTCCTCCGGCGAGCACCTGTATCTTCAATGACGTGACGGTCGGGAATAACGTAGTTCCTGGTCAGGTAGGGACGGACTACCAAGCTGGCACGGGTTATGACATGACGACAGGCCTGGGGTCGGTCAACGTTGCGAATCTAGCGGATCAGTGGGGCACGGTCACCTTCAACCCGACGACTACAATGCTGGCTCTCAATCCGACGGTTAACGTCACCCACGGATCCGCGGTCAACGTGAATATCACGGTTTCACCCAGCAGTGGGACCGGCGTCCCCGGCGGCAACGCCTCTCTTCTGGCCGAGAACGGTCCGATTGACTGTTTGGGTAACACAGCCGCTACGGATGGTCGCACCTTGCTCAATGGCAGCGCAGCCTTCTCGACCTACCTATTGCCCGGGGGTGGGCCTTACTGCGTCTGGGCTCACTATGCTGGCGACGCGACCTATGCTCCCAGCGATTCCAATGTGATCATGCTAACCGTGAACCCGGAGACCAGCACGACAACCCTTTCGATTTTCACGGCCGACCAGTATGGCAATCCGATTTCCTTCCCGAGCGGGCCATTTGGCAGCTTTGTCTATTTGCGCGCCGACGTTGCTGGACAATCCGGACACGGTTCCGCAACGGGAACCGTAACCTTCAGCGATACCTTTGGTGCGATTCCAAGTGGCGGCGTATTTACCTTAAATGGTGAAGGCAATACGGCCACTCCCAATGGGATCATCAATTTCGACGCCGGCACTCACATGATTTCCGCGAGTTACAGTGGCGACAACAGTTTCAACGCGAGCGCCAGCACTGCGCCGATCACTTTCACTATTACTCCAGGCTTCTTGGCTTCGATACCAACGAGCGCCTCGCAGGTCTTGATCTCCACTCCCGGAGGAACGGGAACCTCGTCGGTCACGGTCGCCAATTCCACTAGCCTCAGCGGGATTATCAGTCTAGCTTGCGTAGGCCTTCCCTCCGAAGCTACGTGCACTTTCACTCCGGCCACCATCAAGGCAACCGGTACGCCCAACACGACGATCGCTGCGATCATGGTCACCACCACCGCGGCTACAGCGACGCTCGGATCCCAGCGACGGCGATACTTGTCGGCGCAGTGGATGATGGGTGTGGGACTGCTGCTTTCTATCTTCCTGCTGGGCGGAAAACAGCAACGCTCTCGCGCATTGTTCTTGCTCCTTACGCTCATGCTCATTGTCATGGTGCCGAGTTGCGGAGGAGGTGGTGGTGGCAGTAAAGGTCCGCCTCTGAATGCGGGCACGCCTACCGGCGTTTCAAACATCCTGGTGACCGCTACCAGTGGTTCCACAATCAGCCAGGCGGGGTTCACTCTCACCATCCAATAGGATTTTGGTCGCGCATCGCGGACCGATGATCGTCCAATGAGAGTAACCGAGTGGTGTACGATTGACGCGCGTTCTCAATCCATACCCATGAAACTTTCTCAGATCGCTTCGGCTCTCGATGCACGCCTCGAAAACGGTTCTCCGGACACGGAAATCTCCGGCCTTAACGGAATTGAACACGCCGGACCCGGGGAACTTACGTTCGTATCGAATCCCAAATACGCGGCGGCGGCGCGTTCCACTAAAGCATCCGCCGTGATCGTCGGCGAGGACTTCCCTGCTATTCCGGCGGCGGTATTGCGGGCGAAAGATCCTTATTTGACGTTCGCCCGGGCGCTCGCACTCTTCCATCCACCGCTCCGATATGAGCCTGGCATACACGTTACGGCAATCGTGCACGCCAGCGCACGAATCGGGGCGCACGCTCATATCGGGCCGTATGTTGTCATCGACGAGAACGTCCAGATCGGGGCGGAGGCGGTGCTGCTGGCGCATGTCGTCATCTATCGCGGCGTGAAGATCGGTGACAATTTCTTCGCGCATGCGCACGCGGTGGTGCGCGAGAACTGCCGGGTAGGCAACAACGTGCTTCTGCAGAACGGCGTTGTAATCGGTGCGGATGGGTTCGGATTCGCCAAAACGCCGGAGGGACGCTGGCACAAGATTCCGCAACCGGCGCCCGTAGTGATTGAAGACGACGTGGAAGTGCAAGCCAACTCGTGCATCGACCGCGCCAGCGTGGGCGAAACGCGAATCGGACGCGGCGTGAAGGTCGACAACCTGGTGCAGGTGGGGCACGGGTCCCACGTCGGCGAAGACGTGCTCCTTTGCGCGCAGGTCGGACTCGCCGGATCAACCGAGATTGGCAACAAAGCGATTCTTACGGGACAGGTTGGCGTGGTGGGGCACTGCAAAGTCGGGGAAGGAGCCATCGTCACGCCTCAGAGCGGCGTAGCCCACGACATCCCGGCTGGCGCACTGGTCAGCGGCGCTCCCGCCGTGGATCACAGATTGTGGCTGAAGTACTCCGCGATCCTCCCAAAACTTCCCGACATCGCGCGAGCGATCCGAGCTAAGAACTCAAAAGAATAGCCACAAAGGGCACCCTTCGACTCCGCTCAGTTCGGGCTAGAAAGGCTCAGGCATATGCTGTTCCGCCCTCTGCCCCTCGGTTGTCTGCTGGGGCGGACGCCGGCTGGCGATATTGTTTCGGCAGGCCGCTTTCGATGGCGGCACGCACTTGTTCCATCAGGCAATCACGGCTGCCGAAATCCTTAGGGGCAATCGGCGGATGAAAAATCACCTTCACCATGCCGGGTCTGATGGAGAATCTTGCCTTCGGCATAGTGTAGTGCGTACCCACGATCGTAACCGGAATGACCGGAACCCCGCACTCCAGAGCCAGATAGAATGGGCCTTTTTTAAACGGGAGAAGTTTGCCGTCGAACGAGCGCTTGCCTTCCACGTAGATGGTCATGTTCAGCCCCTGCTCGACGACCGACTTCGCGGCTCGCACGGCTTCGATGCCGGCGTCGCGATTTCCGCGGTCGACGGGCACCAGAGACCCCATGCGCATGGCGCGACCAAGGATCGGGACTTTGAACAGCTCTTTCTTCACCATCACCGACGTGCGGTGAGGAATCAGCGGGATTTGAATCGGCGGGTCGAGGTTGGAAACGTGATTCGTCATGAAGATGTGGCTGCGCGAGTGGTCGAACTGATCGAGTCCGACGGTTTCGACTCGCACCCCGGTAATCCACACGCCCGACCAGGCACCCCACATGAACAGACGATAGAGGACGCGGACGTCGCCCATGATGAAGCTTGCGGAGAAGCCGATGATCGCAGCCACGGGAGCGGCCAGCGCCCAGAAGATCAGCATGAGGATCGTGCGAATCATTTTCCTGTTCCTGAGGCCCCTGACGTTGCGTCGGTGGAGCTCTGGGCTTCGCCTTTCAGCCAGGCGACGCGGCGCGCCCGCTGCTGGGACGTGACCTGGACGACGTCCTTTACCTCGTACGAGATTTCCTGACGACTGCCAACTTTCCATTTCAGTTCGCGCTCACCTGCACGCCGGGATCTAACTTTCACGCTGAGCGTGTCGCCAGGATTCAGCCGGGCCAACTCCTGCCGAGATTCCTGACCGGCGGTTTTGCCTTGCAGTTCAACGATAGTGTCGCCTACGCGTAAACCAGCATGCTCTGCCTCGCTGCCGGGCGTTACTGCTCCCACCGACATCGGGCCATCGAAGTTGCGCGATGCCGTGAAGCCTGCATCGGTCACTGTGTTCGGGATGGCCTCCACCCGCAGACCCACGGAGCGAAAAAAATCATCCCAGGGAATCTCGTCGGTTCCAGCCACATACTTCGTGAAGAACGAAGCCAAATCGGCATGGCTGACGGCCTCGGCGGCCTCGCGAACGCCTTCGGAATCGTTAAAGAAACGGCCCTTCTTGGCGTAGTTCGCATTCATCCATTGCAGAACGTCGCGCAGGGACGCCTGCCCGTGACTGGCAGCGCGCACCGCAAGGTCAAGCATCACCCCCATCAGTTCGCCTTTGTTGTAGTACGAAATGCTGCGCTCCGGACGATGGTAATAACCGCTGCCCTCAAGCCAGGCGTCGAGGCTCGATTCTTCGGCCGACTGCGTGAGGTGCGCCGGACGCCGCTCGAGTTCCGTGATCTGTTCGCCGAGCCTGTAAAGATATTGCTTTTCATCAAGCAGGCCGGCGCGTAACTGAATGGTCCCTTCGGCGGTGCTGGTCACGCCTTCGCTGAACCACAGCGCTCGCGTGTAATTTTCTTTAGTGTAGTCCACCGGTTCGAGCGTCTGCGGGCGGATGCGCTTGACGTTCCACAGGTGGAAGAACTCATGCGCGGTGACGCCAGTCAGAGCATCCGGAGACTTCTTCATCACGTCGGCATTCAGATCGATAGCCGTCGAGAAGGCGTGCTCCATGCCGCCGCCCGCCGGCCCGTGCGGAAAGTGATAAATAAACGTGTAGCTATCGAAGGGACGGTCGTTCATCCAACTGATTGCTGCGGCGACAATTCTGTGCAGTGCAGTAACAATCTTTGCCATGTCGTAGTCGGCGGAGTCTGCGTCGATGATTACCCGGAAATGGCCGCCGGACTCGTCGAACTCGGACTCCTGAAAGTTGCCGATCTCCACGGGAGAGTCGACCAGACGGTCGTAATTCGCTGCACTGAACCCGTCGCCGGAGGACGATGTAAGAGGAGTGGCAATGTTCCATCCCTCAGGAAGATGACTGAAACGCACGTACAGGGGAGCAGAACGCGCGTCCACCGAATACATCAGAACCTGTGCCAGATTGAAGAAGGCATGATGAGTGTTCAGCTGCGCGTTGAATGGTCCTGGCGAGTCGACATAGATTTGATACTCCACAATGGCGCCGCTCTCCGCGCCTGAAATCTGCCAGCGGCTCTTGTTGAGTTGGTGCACCAAGAGCGGATTGCCGGAACGATCTTTCGCGCGCACCCAGTTCACGAACTGGGCGAAATCGCGAACCTGATAAAGCGCGTTCCAAACCGGAAGTTGGAGTTCGCGCTGCGCGCTACCCACAGGCAGGATGATCTGCACTTCTACCAGATGCTCTTCGGGTGACGCGAGCGATACCGTATAAGCAACCGAAGCCGGTGACTGCGCGATCGACGTGGACGACAGGGCGAGAATGGCGACACAAATCGTCAGCCGTAGAGTGCGACCAGGTCCGGGGAAGAAATTCATCGCTTCCCTGCCAATTCCCGCAGACGTGCCGGCAGCTTTTCATAAATTCCGCCGAAACCGCCATTGGAGAGAATTGCCACGACATCGCCGCTGCGCATCTCCGCGGCAATTGTCTGCACGATGGCGTCCGCGTCTGCCAGAAGCCGCGCCCGCCGGCCCTTGCCCTTGATCTCAGCCGCGAGGGCGGGCAACTCGAGGCGTTCGTTTTCCGGAACCGCTTCCGAACGGAACACGCCCGCCACAATCACTTCGTCGGCCTGCGCCAGGCTGCGCGCCAAATCACTCTGCAGAACTCGCCGACGCAGCGTGTTGGAGCGCGGCTCCAGAATTGCCCATAGTCGCGCGTTGGGGTAGCGTGCCCGCAGCGCTTTCAGGGTTCCCGCGATCGCCGTGGGATGATGGGCAAAGTCGTCAATGATGGTGATGCCGTCCACCTGCGCCTTCACTTCGAGCCGACGTTTCACGCTCTTGAAGCTTTTTAGCGCGGCCGCAATTGCGTCTTTCGGAACGCCGCAGGAAGCCGCCAGCGCGGCCGCCGCTGTGGCATTCCATACGTTGTACTCTCCTGCGAGCGCAAACTCGAGATCGGCCCACGATTGTCCGTCGTGCAGAACGCTCCAGGAAGTGCGCGCTGGTTCGAGGCGCAGATTCGTGACCTTCCAGTTCGCACGCAGTCCGGCGCCGTAGCGCTCCACAGGGCAAAACGCCTTGACCAAACAGCGCTCCAGGCTTGGGCTCTCCGCTGCCTCCCCTGCAACACCGTCGAAGGCTACAATTCGCCCCCGGCGCGGGATGAGATTCACCAGGCGCTTGAATGCGGTTTCGACGGCGTCGAGATCTTTGTAGATGTCGGCGTGATCGAACTCAACCGAGGTCAGAATTACCGAGTCGGGAAAATAGTGTAGGAACTTCGGCCCCTTGTCGAAAAAAGCCGTGTCGTATTCGTCGCCTTCCAGAATGAAGTGCTTGCCCGCGCCGAGGTGAAAGCTCGAACCGAAATTTTCCGCAATGCCACCGATCAGAAACGACGGCTGCAGCCCGGCTGAGTGAAAGATCCATGCCAGCATGGACGTCGTCGTGGTCTTGCCGTGGGTTCCGGCGACGACCAGGACTTCCTTGCCACGCAGAAATTCATCGTGCAGCAACTGAGGAAGAGAACAGAATGGAATCCGCTGGTCGAGCAATTGTTCCAGTTCCACGTTGCCCCGCGACATGGCGTTGCCTACCACGACTAGATCCGGTCGAGGGTCAAGATTCTTCGCATCAAATGGCTGTGCCACGGGAATATCCAACTCGCGCAGAAAGTCCGACATCGGGGGATAAGCTGCGGCGTCGGAGCCCGTGACGTGAAATCCGCGCTGCTTCAGCATTCCCGCCAGCGAGGCCATGGCCGTGCCGCATATGCCGATCAGGTGAATGTGCTTTTTTTCGTTCATCTCGTTCGTAATTCAATAACTCGTTAAGTCTATGAGCCACTTTTCCAGTCGACCGATGGCTACTTCTTCCCGCTTGGAATCTCCCCAATCAGCGGCAATAATGCCGAAGCGCGGGTTGTGATACAGAATTATCGTTTGTACACCAGGCCCGCCCCCAGGAATATTTCAGAATTGCGCGAGAGTGGGCACCCCCTCTCTATTTCGGTGCCGGAACCATTTTTTCCAGCTGCGCGATTTGCTTCTTCACGAGATCGGTATTCGGCCCACTCGGTAAATACGCCAGGCAACTGCGCAGGTGCGCCAGGGCTCCGGCATAGTCCCGTTTGTCGGCGAGAATCACGGCGAGCAGTTGCTCGGTGTTTGGCTGAGTGTGGAGGGGGTCCATGGAGAGTGCCTTGAGGGCGCTGGCTTCGGCGACGTCTTTTTTGTTCAATTTGTAGTTTCCCAGCGCTTGGTAATACCAGATTTGCGCCGTGCCCCGCGGGTTGAGTTCTAACTCGCGAGCAGCATCATTCGCGACTTCCTGCCACTTCTCTGCCTGGGCAGCGAATGGAACCAGGTGCTCGTAGGGAAGAATAAATTTCGGGTCCGCGGCGACTGCCTTGGAGAATGAGTTCCCGGCCTCCTGCGGGCTTGATGACTCCTGAATCTTTCCGAGTTGGTACCACGCCTCCGCGAATTGCGGGTATGACTGAACGGCCTTTTCAAGATCGCGCTGCGCACGGTCCGGCTTCTGCTCCAGCCACTCGCTGCGTGCCTTTTCAAACGCCTTGGTGGCTTCCTTGGGAGCGGATGCCGTGGTACTGCTGACTGCTACACCGGTTGCTCCCTCCTCTCGACTCAGCCTGACGGTGCCAATATCCGGATTGTCGAGGATGTTGCGATTTGCGATTGTAAGGGCGCTGGAGTTAAACCCCGGCAAAACAGCTTCGACTGTGCAACCGACGAATTCAGCTGCGGGTTTGGATGTCGCACCCTCGGTGCCGAGCGTGTAAGAAGATGTCTTGACAGCGGCGATCTCGAAGCTGCCCTTGGGGTCAGCGTTGGCGGTGTAGCGAATCTTTCCGTCACACGTCACGGTAATTGGAATGGAGTCCCAGGGAAGGGCGCCGCCGGCGACAATCACCTTGCCAATCAGATAATCGCCGCTGCGTCCCTGGTGGGAGAGATTGTCCCACTTAGCAGACTTGCCAACATCGGTGGCGGCTTCCGGCGTGTTACCGCTGCCGGTCTGGGCAACGGCCGCAACTCGAAGTATCAGGAAAAAACATGAGAGAAAGAACAATTTCGCTTTCATTTCCGCCTCACCTCGCAGTCTCTACAAGCCTATCGATTCCCTCCAGACGAAGCGCGCCGGTCCACAGGGAATCACCCGTATTGTGCCACGGGCAGCTATGCTTGAGGTACCTCGGGGCTAAAGACCACACTCCGAACAAGCCAGCTATCGCAGCGCGGAAAGCGCTGCGCCACCAAAAATCTATCGTGGCCTTAGGGCTTGACCGATGATTCCAAAATCCTCAAGGCTACCTGCCCGCGCCGCACCGCCAGTTTCGCCCGCACTCCAAACGGCAGCGTGATGTTGCCTGATGTAACGTGCCCCGACCGAACGCCGAAGGCGACAGGCACTCCCAGGTCACCGACAATTCGGCTGACCACATCCTGCAGAGTGTAAGCCTGATTCGCGGTCTGCACGCAGTCGAGCATTTCTCCGAAGACAATGCCGCGTACTGCGTCGAAATGTCCGGCCAGCTTCAACTGCATCAGCATGCGGTCGATCTGATAGGGCTTGGCCGCGAGATCTTCGACGAACAGGATCGTGTTTGCAGTCTTGATTTCGTATGGCGTACCCAGCGATGCGACCAGGATGGAAAGGCATCCGCCATACAGGACGCCCTCTGCGTCGCCGTCGACCAATCCACTGACTCCCGCGCCCAGCACCACGTCCCATGGTGTCGTACCCGAGACGGCCGCCCGCCACGAGACCAGGTCGACACCGTCGTCATGCGCCCAGTCCTTGGCTGCCATCGGACCGTGGAAAGTGACAAAGCTTCCGACATCGTGAACATAGGTCAGCAGTGTGGTGATGTCGCTGTAGCCGACGAGAATCTTGGGATGCGCCCTGATCTTTTCAAGATCAAGCTCTTTTAGCAGATAGTTCGCGCCGTAGCCACCGCGGGCGCATACGATCGCTCGCACGTCGTTACGTACGAACATCTCTTCCAACTCACGCGCTCTCCGCTCGACCGATCCGGCAAAATAAAGATCCTGTTCCACAATCGAGTCGAAATAAAACGGGCGGTATCCAGCGCGCCGCAGCGCCTCGCAGCCGGCTTCCAAATCCGCCCGCTTGATGTTGCTGGCGGGCGCGACGATCCCCACGGTGTCGCCGGGACGAAGGGCCGCCGGTTTAACGGGCTGAACGTGGGACGAAGACATTGTTTCCAAGCTGTCGCAACCGATGAAGCAACCCAATCAGCAATTCAACTCAAAAAGAATTCCCCTCGGCACACCAGCCGCGCCGGACCTCGCAACAAAATATTGTTGCCTTCCCTGCGCACGCCTTGCGTTCCGCCGGGAGCGTGGACTTTCACCGGAGAATCTGCCCGGCCCGTCGCCATCGCGGCCGCTGCCGCCGCGCAGGAACCGGTACCCGAAGACTGCGTTTCCCCGACGCCGCGCTCAAAAAAGCGCGCCCTCACATCGTGCTTGCTATCGACCGCGACGAGTTCAACGTTCACGCCCTGCTTGAAGTGGGAACTTAGCTGAATTTCCGCCGCGTGTGCTTGCCAGTCTCCCGCGAACTCCGGGACGAAGACGACGTAGTGCGGATTGCCCATCGACACCGGAATCCCGCGCACTTCCCCGGCGCGCATCTTTAGGGCGAGTTCCCTCTCGATCACGGCTTCTCCCATTTCGATTTCAAACTCATACTCCCAATCGCTGTGCAAAATCAGAGCACAAGTCTTCAGTCCTGCCCCGGTTTGAATCGTAATCTTCTCCTTCCCCTGCTCGGAGCACAAGTATGCGGCGACGCAGCGGGTGCCGTTTCCCGAAATCTCCGCCTCGGAGCCGTCGGCGTTGATCAGACGGATTTCGACGTCCGCCGACGCATGCGGCAGCATCCACTCCACGCCGTCGGCGCCCACGCCTTCGTGGCGATCGCAGATTCGCTTGGTAAACGCATGAATGTGTGCGTCCGGCGGAGCGAGGGAATCGTCGATCAACAGGAAATCGTTGCCGCAGGCGCTGGCCTTCACGAAAGGGATCGTGCGGACGCCCGAGTTCACTCGTGGTCCACCCGGCCGAGGGAAGTCGCGCCCAGCAATACATTCGACGCTTTCAATTGTTGCAGCAATTCTTTTTGCTCGCGGTTGCAGCCCTCGACATCGAACTGCAGGCGGACGTGCTGGTCCGTGTTCCCGCTGCACATGTTTTTCATCAGCCGGTGATGCGTTTCCAGAATGCGGTTGACCTCGTTGCTGATTTCTTCGACGCTGGAGCCCGTCACTTCATAACTGGTCATGAGCAGCTTGATGTTGAACGTTTCTTCCATGTGGCCCAGAGCAAAGAGCGCCAGCAGTACCAGTACAGTAGCGAACATTGCGGTCAGATAAAGGCCGCCGCCCGCGGCCATTCCGACCGAGGCGACTACGAACAGCGTGGCCGCGGTGGTCAGGCCGGTGGTAAGCCCGCGCGTATGCAGAATCGAGCCCGCGCCGATAAAGCCGATGCCGGGGATGATCTGCGCCGCGATTCTAGCCGCATCCGATGGAACACCCGCCAGCCTCTCGGAAAGAAGCGTGAACATCGCCGCGCCGAAACAAATGAACATGTTGGTGCGCAGACCCGCGGCCCGGTGTTTGAACTCGCGCTCTACTCCGATCAGCCCGCCAAGAAGCGCCGCCACGACCAGGCGCGTCAGCGAACTGCCAAGAGCTCCGCTCCCCATCTCCCAGCGCAGCACATCGACGAAGTGTTGCCAAGTCATTAGGCTATCCACCTGCCCGAGGCAGGCTTCCGAAGCCGGATTCTATCATCGGACGCCTGCGGGCTCGCGTTACCTGCGTGATTACCGCGCGAGACAGACGATGGCGCGCGCTTGCCCGGTGGCGTGGATTTCTACCAGTGCGTGCAAATGCCGGGCCGCCACTGCTTGCCACACGGGGTCGCCCTCGAAGGCCACCACATAATCGGCATAACGCGCGGGATCCGCCAGAGCTTGCTCCCACAGACCATCGGGGTCAGCAGGCTGTCTCCACGTGCGGTGATTGCCTTCATTGATCACACGCTTGAGCGGAATCCCCGCCTGCTGCACTGCGCCCACGTGATCCCCCAGATACATCAGCAGGGTGGAATTGGGCGGCAGCTTTCGGAGCCAGATCGCAAGTTGGGTTTCGAGTTGATTCCGCGTGCCCATGTTGACTCGAGCTTCCTTCAATGAAACCGGCACGGTACGCCAGGTTGATCCGTAACTTGCAATCACCAACGCGAATACGCCCAGCACGCACGCCAGACGCAGCCGTGAGTTCCATCCCCCGGAGCTCACGGCCAGATGCACAAGGATCGCCAACGCCGCAGCGAAAGCAGGAAGCAACTGCAATCCGTAACGTACGTTGTAATGAGAGAACGGCCACCAGGCTGGGATGAAGATCGGAACTCCCCCATAGGCCACCGACAGCGCGTAAAAAAACACGGGGACAAGCAAGAAAATCAGCGGCAGCCACGCGCCAACCGAGGGTGTTCCGGCCACGCTGAGTCGGCGGCGACGAGTCAACGCAGCGGCCATCATGCCCGCGACTGCGACCAAAATCCAGGCCCGCTGCAGCCATTCGTTTTCTGCCACGTTGACTTCGGCCGATTTTAGAAAATACCTCCCCGCCAGCACTGGATTGCCACTGCCTGGATGCCCCCGATTCCCCGCATTCTCCGTCCTGCGTTCGATGGCTTTTGCCGAGTAGGGTCCGTTTGCAAACTCGAGCGGATTGCGATAGACGATTCCGTTATAAGCCAGCCAGAGCGCTGGTGCGGCCCCCGCGATCAAGACGAACTTCACGACTCCCGCTCGCGAGATCCGGAATGCGGACACTTCCTGCCCGGGTGCGTTGCCGGTGAGCAAGCTGAAAATTATGACCGTTGCTGCAATCGTCGCCGCCAGGAACCATCCGTCGTAGCGCGTCAGGCAGGCCGCAGCCAGACACAGGCCGCACTTCGTGAGCGCCTTCGCATCCCCGCGCATGGACTCGCTGAGATAGAGGATCGCCCAGATGAAGAAAGCCAGATATAGCGCCTCGCCCATGGCGGTGGTCTGCATGTAAATCAGATTCGGATTCGCCGCGTACACCAACGCCGCCGTCCACGCGGCAACTCGAGCGGCCCTATCCGGTTCAACGTCGCGCGCGAGAGCGCCCCGAACCAGCCGGAACATTCCGATCGCGCCGAAGACATACGCCACCATTGAGGGAAGCGAGCCGCCCACGCCCCGCTGCCACATTTCGTCGGAGATCAAGAAAGGAATCATCAGCAGGTGCGGCAGGGGCAGCCACACGGTTCCCAGTTGCAACAGCCCGGGGGTCTTCGAATCGAAGACGCGGCGCGCGATGTTGATGTGGGCGACCGCGTCCCCATAGAGCAAAACATCACCGCGCTGGAAATAGAACAGGAATGAAAGAACAGAAACACAGGTCGCAAGCCAGGCCAGCAGCCTGACCTCGGAGTCCCAAGGGGAACTGGGCGGCGCGTTTTTCATTTTCTTGGGCACAAACGATGTCCGAAAAACGACCGGCCCCCTGGAGGCAGACTACTCGAGGTGAGTGAGTTCGCGAAAGATCTGAAAGCGCGCGTCGATCTCCTCCCGGGTCAGCGACTGCAGGCGCTCCGTACCAAAACGCTCGACCGCGAATGATCCCATGACACCGCCATAGAACAGAGCGCGCTTCAGCGCTTCGCGGCTCACTTCTCTTTGCGACGCCAGGTAGCCCATGAATCCGCCGGCGAAGGAATCGCCAGCACCCGTCGGATCTTTCACTTCTTCGATCGGGAGCGCCGGGGCGCGAAACGGATGATGTCCGATGCCGAACGCTCCCTCGCGAAAGAAAATGGTCGCGCCGTATTCGCCGTGCTTGATGACCAGCGCCTGCGGACCCATGGCCAGCACCTTGTTCGCCGCCCGCGGCAGATTAGTTTCGCCGGCGAGCATCTTCGCTTCGGTATCGTTGATCAGCAGGACGTTTACGAGTTTCAAGGTTTCCTGGAGTTCTTTGAGCGCGCCTTTGATCCAGTAATTCATGGTGTCGCATCCGGTCAGGCGCACACCGTTCATCTTGCGCCGCACGTCTGCCTGCAAGGTCGGCTGAATATTCGCCAGAAAAAGGAACTCGGTGTCGTCATACTCTTTCGGAATGCGAGGCTGGAATGTCTGGAATACGTTCAAGTCCGTGAAGTTTGTCTTCGCCTCGTTCAGATTGTCGGTATACGAGCCGCCCCAGCGGAACGTCTTGCCTTTGGCTCGCTCGATGCCGCGGGTATCGATGCTGTGCTGGCGGAAGACCTGTTCCTGCTCGGGACCGAAATCTTCGCCGACCACAGCCACGATGCGCACTTTTGTGAAATAACTGGCCGCCAGGGAAAAGTACGTGGCTGCCCCGCCCAGAATATTTTTCACGCTGCCCGAAGGCGAGGTAACGTCATCAAACGCAACTGAACCGACTACGAGAATGCTCATTCGGAAATCCTGTCCTTACGAAGTGGTAGTGGATCGTCTTTCGTGGTTAGTAAAACCGGCCTACTTAACGTACTTACCCAGAATCAGTTTTAACTTCTTCTTCGTCGCCGCGGGAATCTTCTTGTGATCGGTCAAGATGGCGTGGGCCAGCGCCGAGGCGCATTTGCATAAGCGTTCGCGCGGCATTGCGGCCACCGTCTCGCGGACGACTTTCGTGGCGTTCTCGGCATTCTTCAGGAGCACGGCGACGATTTGATCGACCGTCACCGAATCGTGATGTGGATGCCAGCAGTCGTAGTCCGTCACCATCGCGACCGTGACATAACAAAGCTCCGCCTCGCGCGCCAATTTGGCTTCCTGCAGGTTGGTCATGCCGATCACGTCCATGCCCAGGCCGCGATATACGTTCGACTCAGCCTTGGTGGAAAACTGAGGCCCCTCCATGCACAAGTAAGTTCCGCCATGCTTGCCGACGACGCCGACTTTCTTGCACGCGGACTCCACCACTCCCGCCAGTTCTCCGCAGACGGGATCGGCGAAGGCGATGTGCGCCACCACGCCACTGCCGAAAAAAGTATCCACGCGACGGCGCGTTCGATCGAAAAATTGATCGGGGATGACGAAGTCCAGCGGCTTATGCTCTTCCTTAAGCGACCCGACGGCCGAGATCGAAACGATGCGCTCGACCCCAAGCTGTTTGAACCCGTGAATGTTGGCGCGAAAATTCAGCTCGCTGGGCAGGATACGATGGCCGCGTCCATGCCGCGCCAGAAACGCCACTTTGCGCCCCTCCAGCGTGCCGCACACGTAGGCGTCGGAAGGCGCGCCGAACGGAGTCTTCACGCGCACTTCCCCCACCTTGCTCAGCCCGGGCATCGAGTAGAGCCCGCTGCCGCCAATAATTCCGATTTCCGCCTGTGCCAATCCCCCTCCAGAACGCCTGCGCGCTCAAGTCAAACTGGTGATTATACAGGACGAGAATCCGCCGTCCGCACCTCGGCGACCGACTCGTTTTGTGACTGCGCGGGTCGCGGACGGCAACGCGAGTGGCGTTACAATTTGGGACATGAGCTTTCGTATCGCAGCCTGCGCATTGCTCTTGCTGTGCGGTTTCATCCGGGCGCAAGACAAGCCCGCGCTCCAGTCCGAACCGAATTCGGTGACCGTCCCCGCGGCCGTCGATCACAACCGCGTCGTCATTAACGCCGAAGTCCCGCTGCCCAACGGCTCCACGGAGCGCGTTCGTGCCTGGATTGATAACGGCAATCCTGATCTCTACCTTTCCCGCCGTCTGGCTACACTGCTGGGACTCGCGGTCTCTTGCAACGACCGGGAATGCTCTTCTCCTCCGCCGCGAGAGATCACGGTCGGCGCAATGAAGATCCCTCTCGCGGACGTCAAGCAAGCGAAGATTCCGCTCAAGCCCGTGAATGCGGCTTCGGTGCTAGCCGCCGGCATGAGCGTCGAGATCAACCTGCCCTCCAGCATCCTCCGCCACTATGACGTCCTTATCGATTTTCCGGGCCACAAGTTCTCGATCGGCACCCCCGGCACGATTCAGTTCCGAGGACCGAGCGGCAAAGTCCAGGTCAATGCGGAGAATGGCTTAATCCAGATCCCCAGCCAGATTGAGAACAAAAAATACAATCTCGCCCTCGACGTGGGCGCCTGCATCAGCTTTCTTTCGGGGGAACTGTTCGACAAACTCGCCGCTGCCCATGCCGATTGGCCCCACATGACCGGGGCGGTGGGCTCGGCCAACATGTGGGGTTCCGACGAAGAAACGAAGTGGAAAGTGATGCGCGTGGACCGCGTGCACTACGGGCCGCTCTTTCTGGCCAACGTCGCGCTGGTTGCCTTCCCGAAAGACTGGATGGACTTCTTCGCTAAGCGCGCCGGCGTGCCCACCGTTGGCCTTCTCGGCTCGAACGTACTGCTCAATTACCGAGTCGGACTCGACTACGCCCACTCGACGGTTTACTTCGAGTTTGGCCGCATGTTCAACTTTCCTGACTTCGATGTCATTGGACTCACCCTGCGCCCGGAAGACGACGGTCGATTCACCATCCTCGGCGTCCCGGATTTCGACGGCAAGCCATCGGTGGCGCAAGGTCCGGACGGCGTTCAGCCCGGCGATCATCTCGTCGCGGTCAACGACATTCCCGTGCGCGGATCGACCATGGGACAAGTTTGGGCCATGCTCGGCGGAACTCCAGGCCAGGAGCGCAAATTGACCATCGAGCGTGAGGGCAGGCAATTCAACATCGCGGCGCTAGTACAACATTTCCTGGGAGAACTGCCTGACGAGAAAGAAAAGAAAAAGAAGTAGCGAAGCCTTCGTTCATTTTGGGGTTGACAGCTCTCCGAACACTTCCCTCTCTAGTGTTGCTGTCGTAGCCGCGTCCAGGCTCTCACTCACGAATACTGTATCGCCTTGCTCCTCGATCAGCACCGTGCCCTCTTCGGTGGTCCAGGTGTGGCGACCTTTCAGCAAATCTGCGGATTCGGCAATCTGCGCGGCTTTATCCGGCGTGGAATCTCCTACCTCCTCTGCTTTCTTGTATCGTTGCTTGAGCGACCTCGCATAGATCTCCGCAAACTCCTCGGCCTTGTCGGCGCTCGACCAGCGCGACACGTACAGCAGACCCAGAGGTCCTGTCCCGGCGGGATCTGACTTGGCATCCGGCTTGGGTTTGGCCGCATAGTAATATCCGCCGCGCCACTCCGGATAGATATGTTTTGACAACGGCTTTCCCGCATATTGCTCGATCAGCACTGCCACGTCAAATTCGCCCATCGCGCCAATGTCGAACTTCTCATAATCTTTGAAATCATGTTTGAAGTCGGGCACCCGCATAGGCTCGATCTTTTCACCGGACAGATAAGTCTCGGGTTCCATGATCTGGCGCGTGGTGTGCGGAGGATTTTTCAAGACGCCGGCAAACGCCTTCTCTTTCCCGCCTTTCTGCATCAGTTTGACGACGAACTCCATGCCGTAACTGTAAGGAAAAGTGAGCGACTCTTTCATAAAGATTGGCGCTTCGTTGAATACCTTCGTACTAGGCGTCCCGGTGAGAGTCTCCTCTTCCATTGCGTCCACCAGCGCCGGAGAATTGGCGATCGAGTGGCCGGTCGGGGCCATAGCATATTGAAACATCATGGCCTGAGCTTGGCCCTCGATGACCGCTTCGCGGGCATCATCCATCTCGTCGTTTTCGATGTCGCTGGGGGTCGGATCCTTTCGGATTTCGCCCAAGTCCTTCTCGCCCTTCTTCATCCACTTCTGCAGGCCGATCGACTGATCCTGAAGCGCATGCGTCAACTCGTGCGCCATGACGGGCTCCTGTTCTTCGATGGGGACCCAGTCGAGCAGGTTCACGGTCTTTGTTTTTGGGTCATAGTACCCGGCCACTTCTTCCCGCAACAGAGCAACCAGAAATGTTTCCAGATTGAAGCCGCGCGGCAGCAGTCCGAACTTTTTCAGCACCAACTCCGACCGCCGCAGCCGCTTCGTGTCCTCGTCGTTCAGGTGCTTCGTGAGATACGAGACGACCTCATCGCGACTGGTCAGCTTGCGCTTCACTGCTTTCTTGACGGGCAGGCCGGTCTGCTTGCTGTCGAATTCCAGAATCTCGTCGAGAGAGTGGAAAAGTTCCTCGGCTTGACGCGGCGTGATCTTGACTTCGTCTTTCGGCGGTTCCTCCTTCGGCGGAGAAGGCTTGGATGGTTCCTGGGTCCCTGGGGTTTGGGTAGCCGAGGATGGCGTGCCCGAGGACGGGGCGGACGGCGTATTCTGATCCGTTGGCTTGTCCGCCGACTGCGCATCTTGTGCGCTCGCCGGTGAAGGCGCCCATGTGGCCGCAGCCAGCACAGCCGTAAAAAGCAACCGAAGAATCCCCGAGGAACGCGCTTTAGCCTTATTCATTGAGATTGAGTCTATACGTTTCCGTATACTTTTCCGTCATGACTGCCACTAAGCCCGTTAATCTCTGGACTTCGACCGAGCACGCCCGCGGCTATCTCGAACGCGCTGACTCGATTTCCCATCGGAACGAGGGAGAATCGGCCCTGCTCGAATTCATTCCTCAGACTGCGCGCCGGATTCTTGACTTGGGCACCGGCGACGGACGCCTGCTGAGTCTGGTGCTGCGCGAGCATCCTGACACCGAAGCCGTGGCCATTGATTTCTCTCCGACCATGCTGGAAGCCGCCGGCAAGCGCTTTTCTGGTGAGTCTTCCGTTAGCGTCATCGCACACAATCTGGACGAACCGCTCCCCGCTCTCGGCAAATTCGATGCTGTCATCTCCAGCTTCGCGATTCATCATCTGGTCCACGAACGCAAGCGGGCGCTCTACGTGGAGATTTACGATCTGCTGAATCCGGGCGGCGTCTTCTGTAATCTGGAGCATGTGGCATCGCCCACACCCCAGTTGCACAAAGAGTTTTTGGAGCGCATCGGCTTTACCGTCGAGACCGAAGACCCGTCGAACAAGCTGTTAGATGTCGAAACCCAACTCGGATGGTTGCGCGAGATTGGCTTCACGAATGTGGACTGCGCCTGGAAATGGCGGGAGTTGGCGCTGTTGGCGGGCGTGTGCTCATAAACTCGGCCCGGGTGTAGGCACTAAGGATTGTTGAGGTGCATCGCCACCCACTCGCCCGCTTCTAGCGTGCCTAGTGGCCCGCCAATGTCCTGTGTGGTCTTTTTCTGGCGCACGGCTTCGAGCACGGCGGCTTCGATTTTCGCTGCTTCCTCCGCCATCCCCAGATGCGCGAGCATCATCGCCGCCGTCAGGATCGCGCCAAACGGATTCGCCATGTTTCTGCCCGCGATCGTCGGTGCGGAGCCGTGTACCGGTTCGAACATCGAAGTCTTCCCCGGGTGGATGTTGCCGCTGGCGGCCATACCCAGTCCGCCCTGTAAACCGGCGGCGAGGTCGGTGATGATGTCGCCAAACATGTTGTTGGTGACGATAACGTCGAACTGGCGCGGATCGCGTACCATCTGCATGCAGAGCGCGTCCACATACATGTGCTGCGCAATGATTTGTGGATACTCGCCGCTCACTTCCTTGAACACGCGCTGCCACAGGCCCCCGGCGTGGGTCATGGCATTCGACTTGTCGCACATCAGAACTTTCTTGCGCGGCGAATCGTCGACTTTGGTGTGGTGCTCGCAATATTGGAAGGCGTAGCGGATGATGCGCTCGACGCCTTTGCGCGTGTTGATGTCTTCCTGGGTGGCGATTTCATCGGGCGTACCCTGCTTGAAGACGCCGCCGGCGTCAGTGTAAACGCCTTCCGTATTTTCGCGGAGCACTACGAAGTCTACGTCCTTGGGCTCGATTCCTTTCAGTGGACAGAGTGCTGCGTCGAGCAGGCGGACTGGGCGCACGTTGGCATAGAGATCCATTTTGAAGCGCATGCCGAGCAGAATTTCTTTGGCGTGAATGTTCGTTTTGACCCGCGGATCGCCGAAGGCGCCCACTAGAATCGCATCGAAGTCGCGGCCGAGCATGGTGAAGCCGTCGGGGGGCACCGTGACCTGGTCGCGCAGGTAGCGATCGGCGCCCCAGTCAAAATCGGCCAATTCAACATCAGCGCCCGAGGCTTGGATTACCTTCACCGCCTGGGGTATGACTTCCTGGCCTATGCCGTCTCCGGGGATGACGGCGATGCGTCTCCGGCTTTCCTTTTTCGAGTCCACGGCAGAAAAGTTAACACAATCGTTATAATCGAACTACCGGTATGGGGATTACGGCACTTCAAGCTCATGGCGAAGGCTTAGGCGCGGCGGGCGTCGGCGAGTATCGTGGCGCGACAACCGCGGCACTCTTCGGCGATCCGCAGGCGGAGTTCGCGGGGTTGCGCAGTGGCTGTGGCCTCTACGACCTCGGATTCCGGGCCAAGATCTCGCTCACGGGCGGCGATCGCGTGCGCTGGTTGAACGGGATGGTCACCAACAATGTCCGCGACCTGGCTGTGGGGCAGGGCGTGTATGCGTTTTTGCTGAACCCGCAGGGGCGCATCCTGGGCGATCTTTATGCTTACAACCGCGGAGAATCCATTACGGTTGACACCGACTGCGGGCAGGCAGAGAAGATTTTCGCGACCTTCGACCATTACATCATCATGGACGACGTTGAAGTCGCGGATCTCAGTGAGCACCTGACTGCATTAGGGATTGCTGGACCGAAGTCGCGCGCAGCGCTGGCCGCGGCTGGATTCGCGATTCCCGAGATGCGTGCTTTGCAAGCGCAATCCGTGACGTGGCACGGTATCGATTGCACGCTGGTGCGCGGCGAAGACGAGGAGCATCTCTCCTATGAGATCTGGCTGGCGCCGGACAGCGTAAGGCAACTGTGGGACGCTTTGCTGGCTGCGGGTGCTGCGCCCGTGGGTTCTGAGGCACTGGAGTTGCATCGCATTGTCTCAGGCATTCCGCGCTATGGAGTGGACATTTGTGAGCGCGATCTGCCGCAGGAGACCGAGCAGGAGCGCGCCTTGAACTTCAACAAGGGATGCTACGTCGGACAAGAGATCGTCGAGCGCATTCACTCGCGTGGAGCGGTTCATCGTAAGTTTGCGGGATTCCTGGCAGAGAACAGCGTGCAGGTCGCTGCAGGAACCAAAATTGTTTCCGGGGAGAAGGAAGTCGGAGAGATTACCAGCGCTGCTTGCCTGCAACTCACGGGTGGGGACAAGACTGTGGCGCTGGGATATATTCGCCGCGAAGTGGGTGTGCCGGGGCGCGCGGTGACGATCGGCGCTGTGAAGGCGACCGTGGTGCAGTTACCGGTCGCGGATAGCGTGCTGTTGCAGGAAGAGAGTTCCCTGGAACAGCATCCGGCGTGATGGAGAGAATTTTTTGACCGCAAAGGTCGCGCAGGGATCGCAACGAGCGAGGAGCGCAGAGAAAATCTGGCGTTCTTTTTGAGGAAGGGGATTATGGCTGAGAAGAGACATGAGCAATCTGGCTTTAAGGTAACGGACCGGCGCCTGTTCACATCGGAGGGCGAATTGCGCGCCGATGTGCCCGAAGAAGTCGAGGCGCCAAAAGCGGCGACCCCGGTTGCGGCGAAAGAAGCTTCGCCCGCGGAAAAGATTGCGGTGCCTGTGGTAGCGGCGGACGGCGAGATACTGGACCGTGAAATGCCCACCCCACCCACCAGCGCGGAGCAGGATGCACAGGCGGCCGCCTACCGCCAGTCTGCCAGGGATCTCGATGCACAGGTCGAGCTGAGCGGGCATTCCGCCAAGGATTTTGAGATCACGTTTGAGCGCTTTCTCGCCTCGCTTTACATGACGGCGATGCTGCAACTGGGATTGATGCGGCAAAAAGGCGAGCAGCCGCAAGTCGACATCATTGGAGCGCGCCAGTCCATTGACACGCTGAGCCTCATTGCCGAGAGGACCAAGAACAATCTCACTCCAGCGGAAGAACATTTCCTGCAGAACAGTCTTTATGAGTTGCGCATGGCCTACGTCGAGGTGACCAACGCCCTCGCGCGGCCACCGCAGGCGGGTCCCGCCACCGGAACCAGCGGAAGATGAAAGCGACCTTGACCGTGCTCGGCAGCGGCACGTCCATGGGCGTGCCCACGCTGGGATGCGACTGTGCCGTCTGCCACTCGACTGATCCGCACGACCGGCGGACACGGCCGTCCATCATGCTTGAGTACGACGGCAAGGTCGTGCTCATCGACACCACTCCGGACTTTTACGCCCAGGCAGTCCGCGAGAATATTACGCGCGTGGACGCCGTGCTCTACACCCACACCCACGCCGACCACATCCTGGGCATCGATGACCTGCGTCCTCTCAGCTACCGGCACAAGCCTGAGAAATTGCCCCTTTACGCCCGCCCCGAGGCGGCGGCATTTCTGCGCAGGATGTTCAGCTACATTTTTGATGCTGACTATAAATTCGGCGGACTGCCTCTGCTTGAACTGCGCCCCATTGATGGCCCGGTCGATGTGTTGGGAGTGCGGTTCGAGCCCGTGATTCTGATTCATGGGGAAACCCAGATCTACGGCTACAGGTTTGGCTCGGCCGCGTATCTCACCGATCACAGCGAAATTCCGGAACCGTCGCTGCATCAACTGGAAGGGCTGGACATTTTGTTTCTGGACGCGCTGCGGCACAAACCACATCCCACCCACTCGACGGTAAAGAATTCGTTGGCGATCGTGGATCGGTTGAGACCCAAGCGTGCGTTTTTCACGCACATTTGCCACGATCTGGCGCATGAGGCCACGAACGCCACATTGCCGCGTCACGTGCGTTTGTCACATGACGGGATGAAATTGGAGTTTGAAATCTAAGAACGACGTCGGATCTCAGACATCAACTTCAGACGGATTGCCTTGGTGCCGGCGGTGCTGAATGCCGAATGCTGATCGCTGAGGTCTGAGGTCCGACTCCGCCTTTCGCTATGCAGGTTTTTCACAAACTCGACGAGGTTTCTCCCACCTTCGGCCCCGCGCTGGTCAGCGTGGGCAACTTTGATGGCGTGCACCGCGCGCATGCACACGTGCTGCGGGAGATTGTTTCGCGAGCGCGGACGAGCGGAGACCGGGCCGTCGCAGTGACGTTTGAGCCGCATCCCACCCGGATTCTGCGGCCGGAGGCAGGATTGAAGCTGCTCACGCCCACTCCCGAAAAACTGCGTTTGCTCGAAGCCACAGGGGTCGACGCTGTCCTCCTGCTCCCCTTTGGACGGGATCTCTCGCTGATGACCCCGCGGCAGTTTGCCGAGCGCATTCTCAAAAAAAAGCTGCGCGCGCGCGAAGTGCACGAGGGGTTTAACTTCCGTTTCGGCCATAAGGCGGCCGGCGACATGAATTTGCTGGCCGAACTCGGGCGCGAAATGGGCTTCGAGGTAAAGGTTTATCCCGAGATGACCTTGCGCGGCGAAACCGTCTCCAGCAGCCAGATTCGCAAACTCCTGACTGCGGGCCGCGTCAGCCGGGCGCGGCATCTGCTGGCGCGTCCATTCTGCATTCTCGGCACACCCGGGCGGGGGCGCGGCTACGGATCGAAGTACACCGTGCCCACCATCAACCTGGCGCGCTACGAAGAACTTGTGCCCCAGGACGGCGTCTACATTACCTGGACGCGCGTCGGCACGGAGCGGTTTGATTCCGTCACCAACGTCGGCAATCGTCCTACGTTCGGGGCGGACTTATTTGCTATCGAAACCCACTTGCTGAACTTCCATCCCCTTGAACTAACCCCGGAGACGGAGGTTGAGATCTGCTTCCTGGAGCGCCTGCGCGATGAAATCAAGTTTCCGACCGTGGACGCTCTTCGGGAACAGATTGCGCGCGACGTGAAAAAAGCGCGCCGATATTTTCATTTACTTGGAAAAGCCATTGGCACGAGTTGAAACTCATTCGCCCGTGCTCTTCCGATTAACCACACCGCCGCGATTCCCCGCTAGAATGTAGTTTTATCCGGGACTCCTGACTCATGGACAAGTTCGTCATTCGCGGCGGAGAACCGCTGCTCGGCACCGTCCACATCAGTGGCGCAAAAAATGCGGCGCTCCCCTGCATGGCCGCCGCGCTGCTGACCGATCAACCCGTCATCCTCGAAAACGTCCCTCAGGTTCGCGACATCCAGACCACGCGCAACCTTCTTGCCGCCATGGGCGCCGAAGTCGAACTCGGGTACGGACGCGCCCAGCATCGCACCACCATTCACTGCGCCACACTCGTCTCTCCTGAAGCCTCTTACGAACTGGTCAAGACCATGCGGTCCTCCACGCTCGTCCTCGGCCCGCTCGTAGCCCGCTGCGGCCGCGCCCACGTCTCCCTTCCCGGCGGCTGCGCCATCGGAGCTCGCCCCATCGATCTCCACATCAAGGGGCTAGAACGCCTGGGCGCGAAGATCACGCAACAACACGGCTACGTCGAAGCCAGCGCTGATCGGCTCAAGGGCGCGGAATTTGTTTTTGACAAAATCACCGTTACCGGCACCGAAGATCTGCTGATGGCCGCCACTCTTGCCGACGGCGAAACCGTACTACAGAACTGCGCTCGCGAACCCGAAGTCGCCGACCTCGCCGCTCTTCTGAACAAGATGGGAGCGAAGATCGAAGGCGCCGGAACACCCACCATCCGCATCAAAGGCGTGAGCAAGTTGAAGGGAGCCAAACACCGCATCATTCCCGACCGCATCGAAGCCGGCACTTTCATCATCGCTGGCGCCATGACCGGAGGCGATCTCAACATCTCCGGATGCGATCCCTCCCACCTCGACGCGCTGCTCAGCAAACTTCACGAAGTCGGCGTCAAAACCAAGTCCACGGCTGACTCTGTCCGCGTCATGGGCGACAATCCTTTCACCGCCGCCGACCTGTCGACCGAAGAGCATCCCGGATTCCCCACCGACTGTCAGGCGCAATTCATGGCGCTGGCCACGCAGGCCGAAGGTACGTCGATCATCACCGAAAACATCTTCGAGAACCGCTTCATGCACGCGCAGGAATTGGTGCGCATGGGCGCCAACATCAAGATTGAAGGCCGCCGGGCCGTCGTCCACGGCAAAACTGCGCTCAGCGCCGCGGCTGTGCTGGCCAGTGACCTGCGCGCCTCCGCCTCGCTCGTGCTCGCCGCCCTGGTCGCCGACGGCGAAACCATCATCGACCGCGTCTACCACATCGACCGCGGCTACGAACACATCGAAGAAAAGCTAAAGGGCGTCGGCGCCCAAATCCGCCGCATCGGCGAAATGTTCCCCAAGAAAGCCGCCGCCGTGAAGTGATCGAAGATATATGTGGCGCGGGCGCCCCCGCCCGCGAGAGACGTCAGTAAGAGAAATAGAGATTTTACGCCAACTGGCAGAACAGACTGTCTGCTAGACTTCCCGTGTCAATGGTTCAGCGCCGCACATTTGCCTTTCGGTGGTTGTTGCCAACTACTCAACTTCTGCTGTGCTCAGTTGCGCTGTGGCCGTTACACCCCTTACTTATCCAGCAGGTGAGAGATTCTATTTACGCGTATCGAGTAAGAACAAATCCGCCGCCAAGCCTTCCCGAAAAACAACAACAGCTGGTCGTTCCTCTCAGCCCTCGTCAACAATTGGATTTCGAGACATTTGAACATCTTGAAAGAAGAGAATGGATACCCCAGACGCTGAACTTGCCTTGCATGCTCCTCCAGTTGCCGTATGTGATTCTGGACCCGGCAAAACAGGAGTGGATTCCGCGCGGCATGAACTTTAGAACATGGCGGGCAATAAGTTGGCCGCTGCTGGGTATTTTGTTTTGGTGGATTGCAGGCCGTGGCATCGAGGGGCTGATTGCGGCGCGACGACGTCTAATCCGTCCGAGGATCACTTGGATTGAAACGATCACGGGGGCAGCATTGTGCGCCTTTTGCGCGATTGCAGCTGTTTGTATGCCGCTGTTCTCGGAACGCGATGAAAACTTCCCCATGATACTCTTCGTCGCCGCGTTCGTGATGTGGTCGGGGCTAGGCGGTGTGGTAGTCGCCGGGCGAGTGGTGCAGTGGCGCCTGCGAAAGCGGCTTATAAGCGGCGTTCCAGAGGTCTCTGCCCTGCCGGCCACCTAGTCTTGACTCAGGGTCTTGCAAGATTGACGTAATCTGCCCTAGCGCGCATTGACCCACACAACATGCTTTCCTGAGTTACCATGCGGCGACGAACGACTCGAGGAACTCCTACCCCCGCGTCAGCCGCTCAATCAACTCCCGATGCTGCGGATAAATCCGTACCAACTCCTCCCGCTTCCCCATCTCAAAGTCCTCAAAATCAAAGCCCGGCGCCACCGTGCATCCGACCAGCGCAAATGAATTCCAATCCGCTACGTGGGACGCGAACCAGCAACCCGCCCGCACCACCGCCTGCAAAACCTGTCCCGCTTCCGGCTCATGACCGAGAAGAATCCGGAAGTACTCTCCCCCCGGATCAATCACGTGCACGAGTAGCGGTTCGCCTGCATAGAAATGCCAAACCTCATCCGACCGCAACCGGTGAAATGCGGAGAAGCTTTTCCCGTCCAGCAAGAAATAGATTGCCGTCGAAGCCGCCCGCTTCCCCGCAAACTCCGACGGCAGCGCCTCCCGCGCGATCACCACCTCCGAGCGGTAGCTCTGGCGGAAACACCCGCCCTCCGGATGCGGATCGAGTTGGAGCTTCTCGATCCAGTACCGCGCATTCCTGTTCGTCATTTGTGCGCACTCTCCGCGAAGTCGAAGGACCCGAACTTGACTCTCATGCTATCCTCTTCCTCGTACCTCGCGGGCCCCGCGCGCCGACCCTTCACCAGCGGCGCCACGGAAAATGAGGCGGCCCTACCTGCGTTCCCCTCGCAAGGAGCGTGGATGGAGGCGTTGCGAACACACATTCCCGGTGTGCGTCGCGCCTCCGGTTCAGCAGGCCGCGCCCACCCCACAAAAAAAGGAGAGACCATGAAATTTCAAAAGCTCACGCCCAACCTTGTCGTCCGCGACGTCGCCGCCAGCATGGAGTTCTACCGCTCCGTTCTCGGTTTTCAAACCGCCATTACCGTTCCCGAGCAACCACCCTACGTATTCGGTTCGGTGACAGCGGACGGCGTGGAGATTTTCTTCAATGACCAGAAAGCCGTCGCCGAAGATTATCCCGCGCTCGGAGCCAAGCCCATCGGCGGCAGCCTCACGCTGTTCATTGAAGTGGAAGGGATCGAGGAAATTCTCGCCGCCATTCAGAAAAGCGGTGCAAAGATCACTATGCCGCTGAAGCAACAATTTTATGGGATGCGCGAATTCGCTTTTGAAGATCCGGAAGGTTGGGTGGTAACAATTGCCGAAAGAGTGAAGTAGAAACTCAAATCCAAAAACAATCACCGAGGATCACGGAGCGGTTTGCGCCGTGTCCTCGGTGTATTAAAACCCTGTAAGCGAACTTACTTCACCATGATCTTCGTGCCGCTGTCATCCAGCTTACCTTGCACCCGGACGCGCTTGCCTTCGAACTTCTTCACGTCATCCTGATGGTCGATCTCATACGTCTTGCCAGCGTCATCTTTCAGCACGTACTTGTCGCCGGACTTTTCGATTGTTCCCGAGAAAGCCTGGCTATCGGAACCAGCCGCTGTCCCTGCGGCTGAGGTCCCTGCAGCGGACGTACCGGCGGACGAGGTGCCCGCGGCCGGAGTGTTGTCCTTCGAGCTCGGGGTCTGTGCCTGATCCGGGGTCTGCGAAGAGGGCGGCTGCTGCGTCGCAGGCGGAGTATCCGGCGAGGGCGTGGGCTGCGGCTGCGGCGTCTGCTGCGTGGGCGGAGTGTCGGGCGTGGGCGTCGGCTGAGTCTGCGGCGTCGGTTGATCTGTCGGTGTGGACGGAGTGGTTTGAGCGAGGGCGCTGCCCCAGGAGATCATGCCAGAGACGACTGCCAGGGTGGCGACAAAGGAGAGGGACTGAATCCGATTTTTCACAAATCCTCCAGGAGCCATACGGCTCTCCCGAAATGATCAGCAAACGGTGTGCCATCAAATCGCACTCAGTTTGACCTAACTCGAGCCCACATTGGATTCGCACGCTTTCGCTGTACTTATGGGGACTGCAGGGTGTCTAAGTCAGGAATGTTTTTTTGCCGAATACATAGGACGCTGTAGCCAAAACTTCGCCACGCCGCGGCCATTACCACAGGGTCGCGAGCATTTCTTGCTTGCCCGGACGAAAACTATTCCAAAATGATACGCCCACGACGAAGCCGCTCCTCTTTTTCTCAACCGATCTTTCACCCAGCAGAATCTGCCGGAGAATTTATGCCACGCACTTTTGCGCAAACAATAAGGGCCGCAACTTTTTGTGCGGCCCTTTTTGGTTTATCCGTAAGATCCGTAGCAAAGTCTAGTGCCGTCCTCCACCACCACCACCGCCGCCCGGACGTCCGCCGCGGCCACCGCCTCCGCCAGGACGGCCGCCGCGCCCACGCCCGCGCCCGCCGCCTCCGCCTCCAGGACGTCCGCCGCGGCCACCACGATCTCCGCCACGATCACCGCCCCGCGGACGATCTCCGCCTCCGGCACTCACGTGGGGAGCGCCTTCGCGATTGAAGTTCGGCTCGGCATCCGGCTCATCGGGAAAATCGCCGCCGCCCTCGATTACCAGCGAGCCCGTCAAAGCCGGTTCGCCCTCCGTCGCCGGCGCTATTCCAGTAGTAGTAGGAGGAGGAGGAGGAGCTTCCCCGCCGCCCATTTTTGCGCGCTGCTCTTTCAAGATTGCCTTACGCGACAGCCGGATGCGGTTGCCTTCCACCGCCAGCACCTTGACCAGCACCTGGTCGCCTTCCTTCAGTTCGTCGCGAACATCGGCAATGCGATGTTCGGCCACTTCGCTGATGTGCAGCAGTCCGTCGGTGCCCGGCAGAATTTCAACAAATGCGCCGAAGTCCGCCAGCCGCGTGACTTTGCCCAGGTAGGTCTTCCCGACCTCGGCCGTCGCCGTGATGTCGCCGATAATCTGCAGCGCCTTCGCCGCCGATGCCTGATCGCTCGACGCCACCTTGACCAGCCCGGAATCTTCCACGTCGATCTTCACTCCGGTCTGCTCCACGATGCTGCGAATCATCTTGCCGCCCGGTCCGATCAGATCGCGAATCTTGTCGACCGGGATCTGCACGGTGTAGAAACGTGGCGCGTAATCGGAAATCTTTTCGCGCCCCGACGTGATGACTTCTTCCATCTTGTCGAGAATGTGCAACCGCCCACGCTGCGCCTGCGTCAGCGCTTCGCGCATGATCTGCGAAGTAATGCCGGCAACTTTAATATCCATCTGCAGTGCGGTAATGCCATCTCGCGTGCCGGCAACTTTAAAGTCCATGTCGCCGTAGTGATCTTCCGCCCCCGCGATATCGGTCAGAATGGCGTACTGCTCGCCTTCCTTCACCAGTCCCATCGCAACTCCAGCCACCGGCGCCTTGAGCGGAACGCCCGCATCCATCAGCGCAATCGAAGCTCCGCAGACCGTAGCCATCGACGACGATCCGTTCGATTCCAGAATGTCGGCAACCACGCGCATGGCATACGGCCACTTTTCTTCGGTCGGCAAAACTGCCGAAATCGCCCGCTCGGCCAGGGCGCCGTGTCCAATCTCGCGCCGTCCAGCCCCGCGCATAAATGCAACTTCTCCAACCGAAAACGGCGGAAAGTTATAGTGAAGCATGAAGCGTTTCTTGGCTTCTCCCTCGAAGCCCTCGAGGCGCTGCATGTCGTCGCTGGTGCCTAGAGTTGTGGTGACCAACGCCTGAGTTTCGCCGCGAGTGAAGATGGCGCTGCCGTGAGTGCGCGGCAGGACGCCGGCTTCGATCCAGATTTCGCGGACTTCATCGAAGGCGCGGGCAT